>OGGQ01000899.1_pt1 | contig 41671 bp, 27 predicted proteins | sample 1571191 | NCBI WGS metagenome assembly OGGQ01 (sample SAMEA2582061, study PRJEB24529) | metagenome | biome: Human gut stool | place: China | collected 2011
ACTTTCAGAAGTTTCATGGCCTGTCCCACAAAATATCCGGCCACCTTTTCCTTTCCTTCCAGAAGCTCCTTTCTGGCCTCAGGACTGTCTGCCAGGACACGTCTGACGGCCTCCTCCAGCCGTCCTGTATCCTTCTCCAGGATCAGTCCCTGTTTTTTTGCATAAATTTCCGGATCCAGATCCTGTTCTGCCATGGCTGCCAGAATTTGTTTCGCCGCTGTTTTGTTTATGACTCCTGTTTCCTGAAGCCGGATCAGGTCTGCCAGATGTTTTGGCGAGAAGGCTATCTGTCCCGGTTCCTGCCCCTTTTCCTTCAGAAGGCGCAGAACCTCTCCCGTCAGCCAGTTGGCCGCTTTTTTCGTATCTGCACCGCACCGCACCGTTTCCTCAAAAAACTCTGCCAGGTTTCTGTCTTCCGTCAGAATCCCCGCATCGTAGCTTCCAAGTCCCATTTCCTTCTGATACCGGATCCTTTTTTCTTCCCTGAATTCCGGCAGCCGGCTGCGAAGTTCCCGGATCCATTCTTCAGAAAGAACCACAGGCGGCAGATCCGGATCCGGAAAATACCGGTAATCCTTTGCATCCTCTTTGGACCGCATGGGCCTGGAAGTCTCCTTATTATCGTCCCACCTTCTGGTTTCCCGGCGGATTTTCCGTCCTTCTTCCAGAAGTTCGATCTGACGTTCCCGTTCTCCTTCAATGGCTCTTCCTATGGCCTTCAGAGAATTGAGATTCTTCATTTCCGTTCTGACTCCCATGTTTTTCTGCCCGGCCTCCCGCACCGACAGGTTCACATCAGCCCGCATGGAACCTTCCTGAAGCCTGCAGTCCGACACGCCCAGATACCGCATGACGGACTGAATGTGTTCCAGAAAGGCCTCTGTCTCTTCCGCACTTCTCATATCCGGTTCCGTGACAATCTCAATCAGAGGCACGCCGCTGCGGTTATAATCCACCATGGTACGTCCGCTCCACTCATCATGGATCAGTTTTCCGGCATCTTCTTCCATATGAATCTCATGAATCCGTACTTTTTTTCTTCCGAAAGAACCTTCAATTTCCACTGCTCCGTCATGGCAGACGGGAAGGTACAGCTGGGAAATCTGATAGTTCTGAGGATTGTCCGGATAAAAATAATTCTTTCTGTCAAACCGGCTTACATTCCGTATCCTGCATCCCAGGGCAAGTCCTGCCTTTACTGCAAATTCCGCCACTTTCCGGTTCAGAACCGGCAGCGCCCCCGGCATCCCTGCGCAGACCGGACACGCCAGGGTATTGGGTGCTGCTCCGAACTGATTTCTGCATCCGCAGAAAATCTTTGTTCTGGTGGCCAGTTCCACGTGAACTTCAAGGCCTATGACTGTCTCATACTGTTTCATATCCGATCTCCTTTCTCTCAAAGGGAAGTTTCCATCGCCCCCGTGCCTCTTCCAGGGCAGACGCGGCTGCAAAAAGAACACGTTCCGAAAAATGATCACCGATGAGCTGCACCCCGATGGGAAGGTTATGACTTCCCACCGTACAGGGTACTGTCATGGCCGGAAGGCCCGCAAGATTGACTCCCACCGTGTCAATGTCACTGAGGTACATCTTCATGGGATCTTTCAGGCTGGTGCCGATTTCCGGCGCCATGTCCGGAGCTGCCGGAGCCAGCAGAAAATCGTATCTGGAAAAGGCGGAGGAAAAGGCCTGGCAGATCTTTGTTCTGGCCCGCATGGCTTTCATATAATAGGCATCATAATAACCGGCGCTCAGTACAAACGTTCCCAGCAGGATACGCCTGCGGACTTCCGGTCCGAATCCCTCCGATCTGGTTTTTTTATACATTTCATGAAGGTCTTCCCCGTGTTCCGTCCGGTATCCGAAGCGGACTCCGTCAAAGCGTCCCAGGTTGGAGCTGGCTTCTGCCGAAGCAAGAATATAATAGGCCGGAATCGTATACTCCGTCAGGCCCAGCCGGAATGTTTCCACCCGGACGCCCTGTGCTTCCAGATATTCTGCCGCCTTTTTTACGGCATCTGCCACTTCCCCTCCGGCTCCCTCCAGATATTCTTCCGGAATCCCGGCCCTTTTTCCGTTTACTCCGGTTCCCAGGGCGGATGAAAAATCCGTATCCGTCCTCTTTATGGAGGTAGCGTCTTTCCTGTCATGGGAAGCAAGAACCGAAAGAAGGGCGGCACAGTCCTCCGTATTCCGGCCGATGGGTCCGATCTGGTCCAGAGAGGAACCGTAAGCAATGAGCCCGTACCTGGAAACCGTGCCGTAGGTGGGTTTGATGCCCGCAACACCGCAGTAGGAGCTGGGCTGGCGGATGGAGCCGCCGGTGGCCGATCCCAGCGCTGCGAAACAGGTTCCCGATGCCACTGCCGCACAGGAGCCGCCGGAAGAGCCTCCGGGCACATGGTCCGGATTCCAGGGGTTTCTCGTGATTCTGAATGCCGATGTTTCCGTGGTGCTTCCCATGGCAAATTCATCCATATTGGTCTTTCCCAGAACGATCATTCCTGCCTGTTCCAGCCGTTTTACCGCTTCCGCGCTGTAAAACGGCACAAAATCCGAAAGAATCCGGGATGCGCAGGTGGTCTTCAGTCCTCTGGTGCAGATGTTGTCCTTGACTGCCACAGGCACACCGGACAGAGGACTGACATATTCGCCGCTTTTTATCTTTTTTTCCACTTCGCCGGCCCGCGCCATGACCATCTCCTCATCCACGGTGAGGTATGCGCCCACTGAGGAATCCCTTTCCTTTATGGCACGCAGAGCACTCTCTGCGGCTTCCGTAACCCTGACCCGGCCGGAACGGATCTCCCTTCCCAGTTCCACAGCCGTAAAATCCATGATTTCCATACCGGTTCCTCCTTTCAGACAATGGTGCCGGGAACCAGAAACCATCCGTCCTGTTTTTCCGGCGCGTTCATAAGAAGCTCTTCCAGCGGCGTGCTCTCTTCCGGCTCATCCTCCCGGAAACAGAGTTCCGCTGCCGGAACATTCACCGTGGGCTCCGTGTCTTCCGTATCCAGCCCGTCCAGCATTTCCACATAATCCAGCATCTTTTTCATTTCCGCCCAGGCGGCCTTTTTCTCTTCCGGTGTCAGAGAAAGGCGGGACAGAATTTCCATTTCGTTCATGATGGTTTCCATTTCCGTATCCTGTATTTTCATATGGTCTCCTCTTCCTTTCATCTGCAGGATTCCCCCGCATAGTTCTGTCTTTCCCATCCGTATCTGCTGTCTTCACAGAAGGACTGGGGGTTTTTCGCTCCGCCGCCCTTTCTGTCCTTTTGCCCTGTTCCACGGCGTCCTATGGCTTCAGCCTGGACATATCCCTGGGGAACAGGGAAGTCTCCCGGATGTTTTCCAGTTCCAGAAGCTGCATGGTGAAACGTTCCAGGCCGATCCCCAGTCCTCCATGGGGCGGCATCCCGTACCGGAAGCACTCCAGATATTCCTCCATTCCTTCCTTCTCCATTCCGCGGGACAGGAGTTTCTTCTCCAGTTCCTCCGGCTCATGGATCCGCTGACCGCCGGTGGTTACTTCAACACCGCGGAACAGCAGATCAAAACTCAGGGTAACTGACGGATCTGACGGATCCTCCATGGCATAGAACGGTCTTTTTTTCGACGGATAATGGGTGACAAAAACGAAATCCGACTGATACATCTCCTTAAAATAGGCACCGATCAGGCTTTCCTCTTCCGGTTCCAGATCATGAGGAGAACGGATCCGGCGGCCGTAATGCTCCGCCACCAGTTTTTTGGCCTCATCAAACCGGACGCAGGGGAACCGGGACACATCCGGCATCCGCACCTGCAAAAGCTCCAGTTCCTGCCGGTATTCCTCTTTCAGAAGATCCATCATGGAGCGGATCATTCCAGCTTCCATCCGGCAGATGTCTTCAAAACTGTCAATGAATCCCATTTCCAGGTCCAGGCTGGTATATTCATTCAGATGGCGTTTGGTATTATGTTTCTCCGCCCGGAATACGGGCCCGGTCTCAAACACCCGGTCAAAGACACCCACCATCATCTGCTTGTACAGCTGAGGACTCTGCACCAGAACCGCCGGCCTGTGAAAATAGGAGAGCCGGAACAGTCCGGATCCTCCCTCCGCAGATTTCGCGGCAATCTTCGGCGTATGAATCTCTGTAAATCCCTGTTCCGTCAGATACCGGCGAAACCCCCGGCAGATGCCTTCCTGAATCCGGAATACCGCTCTTTCTTTCGGGTTTCTGAGGGTCAGGGACCGCATATTCAGCTTTGCATCAAGAGACATGGAGAGTTTTCCCTTCCCCACCGCTGCCGGAAGAGGTCCGGATGGTCCGGACAGAACTGTGATCCGTTCGGCTGCCAGTTCCATTCCGAAAGGTGCCCTGGGTTCTTTTCTCAGGACTCCGGCGGCCCGGATGGCCTGTCCTTCCCGAATCTGAGCCTCTTCCCTGCGCCCGTCTTTTTCCAGAACCATCTGGAAAAGTCCCTGACGGTTTCTGAGGACCACAAACGTGATCTCTCCCAGATCCCGGATCCGGTGCACACATCCTTCCACTACCGCTTCTTTCCCGTCCATGGTTTCAGGCTGCAGTTCTTTCTGATCCATCACCTGTTTTGTTTCTGTTTCATCCATGAATTTCATATACATTCCTCCTGCTTTTTCTGCAGGTCCGCCTGTTCTGCAGCCTTCAGGCCTGCCGCCTGCGGTTTCCTTAGGGAAAAAAGAAAAGCCCCGCCCCGGAGACTCTGTTTCCAGAGATCATCCGGGACGGGACTTTATTTATCTTCTTTCCCGCGGTACCACCCGCATTGCGTACATGCCAGCTCAAAAGCCGCCGCAGTTTCCTGCTGTCGGACCATCATCCTAACGACTCCCCGCTTAACGCGCTGCCACGGGCTGCCCTAGAGAAAGCTTCCTTCAGACAGCCGGCTCCGGAGTGTTCCTCTCTTCCGTTCCCCTTCCCGCGCTCTCAGCCGGCGACGCGGTTCTCTGTCAGGTTTCCGGAAAGAAGTCTCCTTCTTTGCCTTTTTCTGTATTCAGTTAATTGGGACCGATCTTATCAGATTTCTTTTATTCTGTCAAGCGCTTTCAGAGAATTTTCGTATGTTCCGAATGCTGTCAGACGGAAATATCCTTCTCCTGACGGGCCGAATCCGGATCCCGGAGTCCCCACGATTCCCGCCTTTTCCAGCAGAAAATCAAAAAACTCCCATGAAGTCATGCCGCCCGGAGTTTTCAGCCAGATATATGGAGAATTGACTCCGCCATACACCGTATAGCCCGCATCTTTCAGTCCGTTAAGAATCGTCGACGCGTTTTTCATATAACGGTCCACCTGCTCTTTTACCTGACGGCTTCCCGCCTCAGAATAAACCGCTTCCCCCGCGCGCTGCACCACATACGGAGTTCCGTTATATTTTGTTCCCTGTCTGCGGTTCCAGAGGTCGTGAAGCCGGACTCCTCCCCGTTCCAGGGCTTTGGGGACCACGGCATACCCCAGACGGAGACCGGTAAATCCCGCTTTTTTGGAAAAGCTTCTGAGCTCAATGGCACAGGTCTCCGCGCCTCTGCATTCATAGATGGAGTGGGGAATCCCCTCTTCCCGGATATACGCCTCATAGGCGGCGTCAAACAGAATCACGGAGCCGCGTGCATTGGCATAATCCACCCATCTCTGCAGTTCTGAGCGGCTGATGGCCTCCCCGGTGGGGTTATTCGGAAAACACAGATAGATGAGGTCTGCCTGTTCCGCGGGAAGTTCCGGAAGGAACCTGTTTTCAGCCGTACAAGGCATATAGATCACCCTGTCATACCGTCCGGTCACAGGATCAAACTCTCCGGTTCGTCCGGCCATCACGTTGGTGTCCACATATACCGGGTAGACCGGATCACATACCGCCACGGTATTTCCCAGTCCGAAGATTTCCTGAATATTTCCGCAGTCACACTTTGCCCCGTCGGAAATAAAGATCTCATCGGCAGTGATGCTGCAGCCTCTGTCCGCAAAATCCTTTTCTGCGATGATTTCTCTGAGAAATCCGTATCCCTGTTCCGGCGCATACCCCCGGAAGGTCTCCGCATTTCCCATTTCATCCACTGCCCTGTGCAGAGCGTCAATCACTGCAGGCACCAGCGGCTGGGTCACGTCACCGATCCCAAGACGGATGATCTCCCTGTCCGGATGGGCTTCCTGAAAGGCAGCCACTTTTTTTGCAACAGCCGCAAACAGATAGCTTCCCTGCAGTTTCAGATAGTTTTCATTGATTGTATACATAAAAGTCTTCTCCTGTCCTTTATTCTTCCGGCATCAGCATGGTCACCATCTGGGCGCTTTCCATCATGGTTCTGCCTGTATCCATACTTGTCTTCTGCAGATAGCGGTGGGCTTCCGCTTCTGTCAGATGATTTCTTTTCATCAACAGTTTTTTGGCCCGGATCAGCACTCCCTGTTCCTCTGCGCTCTCCACGAAACCGGCAAACAGAGGATGGGCCCGGTTGGGTCTGGATTTGAATTCCGGATGAGCCTGGGTCCCTATGAAGAACGGGTGATCGGACAGCTCCATCATCTCCACGATCCGTCCGTCGGGTGAGGTTCCTGAAATCACCATACCGGCTTCTGCCAGCTGTTCCCGGTACGCATTGCTGACCTCAAACCGGTGCCTGTGCCGTTCCCGGATCTCTCTTTTTCCATAAAGCCTGTATGCTCTGGATGCAGGATCCAGCACACAGGGATAGGAGCCCAGACGCAGGGTTCCTCCGATGTTTTCCACGCCGTTCTGCTCAGGCATCAGATCCACCACCGGATGGGAGGTGTCCGGATTCAGTTCTGAACTGTTGGCATCTGCAAATCCCAGCACATTTCTGGCAAACTCCACAATGGCCATCTGCATGCCAAGACAGATCCCCAGAAACGGAATCCGGTTCTTTCTGGCATATCCGGCCGCCAGGATCATGCCCTCGGTTCCCCTGAGGCCGAATCCTCCGGGGATCAGGATGCCGTCCACGCCTGAAAATGCCTCATCCAGATTTCCCTCACAGAGTTCTTCGGAATCAATCCATTTGATCCGCACTTTGGTACGGTTGGCAATGCCGCCGTGCTTTAAGGCTTCCATGACACTCAGATATGCGTCGTGAAGACTGACATACTTGCCCACCAGAGCAATGGTAACTTCGCTCTGGGGATTTCTCAGCGCATCCACCATATGTTTCCAGTCGGTCAGCGCCGGTTCCGGGCAGGGAAGACCCAGCACGTTCAGAACCACATGGGCAAGCCGCTCCCGCTCCATCAGAAGCGGCACCTCGTAAAGATATTCCACATCCGGATTCTGCAGCACACATCCTTCCGGAACATTGCAGAACAGGGCAATCTTTGTCCTGACATCTTCTGTCAGCGGCACTTCCGTCCGGCACACCAGAATATCCGGAAAGATTCCCATGCCCTGAAGCGCCTTGACGCTCTGCTGGGTGGGTTTGGTTTTCAGTTCTCCCGATGCCTTCAGATAGGGAACCAGCGTCACATGGATCAGAACACTGTTTCCCGGTCCGGCTTCCTGGCGGAACTGACGGATGGCCTCCAGAAACGGCTGGCTCTCAATATCTCCGACGGTTCCCCCTACTTCGATAATGACAATTCTTTCGTCATCCGGCGTTTTTCCATGGTAAAACCGGTCTTTGATCTCATTGGTGATATGGGGAATCACCTGTACGGTACCGCCTCCGAAGTCTCCGTGACGCTCCTTCTGAAGAACCGTCCAGTAAATTTTTCCCGTGGTTACATTGGAATTTCTGTCCAGATTTTCATCGATAAATCTTTCATAGTGTCCCAGATCCAGATCTGTCTCCGTTCCGTCATCGGTGACGAATACCTCGCCGTGCTGGATGGGATTCATGGTTCCCGGATCCATATTGATGTACGGATCAAATTTCTGCATGGTCACCTGATATCCCCGTGCCTTCAGAAGACGTCCCAGAGATGCGGCCGTGATTCCCTTGCCGAGTCCGGACACCACTCCGCCCGTTACAAATACATATTTTACTGCCATGTCGTACCTCCAAAACTGCTTTTCATTTCAAAGCGCCGTCTTTCCATGTAATAAAAAAGGTGACAGAACCACCAGGACTCTGACACCATTGTCTCAACATCTGAACTCTTTTTTCTTAGTATTTTCCGGAATTCCTTTTTCATACGGTACCCGGAAAAAAATATGGAACTAATATATTCCTTTTTCGTAATTTTGTAAAGCACTTTTTTTCTCTTTTTCAAATTTTTTCCGTCTTTTCTTTCCTGTCCCGATTTTCAAAAAAAGTCTTGACAATTTTCCCCGGGCATGTATACTATGTTTTCATTAAAGCAAGGGCGCTTCAGTTTCCGCTGAAACGCCCTCTTTTTTATTTCCATATTTCTGTGATCCGGATTTCACTCCGGATCCGTTCTGCCGCATGCAGCAGGCCGGAGCGGGAATCGGCCGGTTTCCGTTCCATCCGTAACGCCCGGAACACTCATGAAAGGAGATCCATTCTATGAAAAACAGTTTTCCCGATCTTTACGGCAGCCTGGTCTTCAACGATGCAGCCATGAGAAGCCGTCTTCCCAAAGATATCTACAAAGCCCTGAAAAAAACCATCACCGACGGGACCCATCTGGAACTGGATGTGGCCAATACCGTGGCTGCCGCCATGAAGGAATGGGCTGTGGAACGCGGTGCCACTCATTTCACCCACTGGTTCCAGCCTATGACCGGCATCACCGCCGAAAAACATGACAGCTTTCTCTCCCTTACGGAAACCGGAGAAGCCATTGCGGAATTTTCCGGAAGAGAGCTGATAAAAGGAGAACCTGATGCCTCCAGTTTTCCTTCCGGGGGACTGAGGGCCACCTTTGAAGCCAGAGGATACACCGCCTGGGATCCCACCTCCTACGCGTTTCTCAAAGGACATACCCTCTGCATCCCCACTGCCTTCTGTTCTTACAGCGGAGAAGCCCTGGATAAGAAAACACCTCTTCTGCGGTCCATGGAAGCCATAAACCGGGAAGCCCTGCGGCTCCTGCGCATTCTGGGCGTCACCGGCGTACGGCGGGTTTTAACCACCGTGGGCGCGGAACAGGAATATTTTCTCATCGACAAGCAGCTGTATCTGCAGCGGGAAGACCTGATCTTCTGCGGCAGAACCCTGATGGGCGCCCCTGCTCCCAAGGGTCAGGAAATGGATGACCATTATTTCGGTGCCCTGCGGCCCCGGGTGGAATCTTTCATGGAAGAGCTGAACGAAGAACTCTGGAAGCTGGGAATCCCGGCCAAAACCGAACATAACGAAGTGGCCCCATCCCAGCATGAACTGGCTCCGGTCTTCGAAACCGTCAACGTGGCTGCGGACCACAACCAGCTGGTAATAGAGCTGATGCGAAAAACCGCCGACCGTCACGGCCTTGTCTGCCTTCTTCATGAAAAACCTTTTGAAGGCATCAACGGAAGCGGAAAACATAACAACTGGTCTCTTTCCACTGACACAGGCGTCAATCTTCTGGATCCGGGAAAAACTCCCGCTGAAAATATCCAGTTTCTTCTTTTTCTCACTGCGGTAATCCGGGCGGTGGACGAATACGCGGATCTTCTCAGAGTCTCTGTTTCCACAGCCGGAAATGATTACCGCCTGGGAGGCAGCGAAGCCCCGCCGGCCATTGTATCCATGTTTCTGGGAGACGAACTGGAAGCGGTGGTGGAGTCCATTCTGTCCGGCGCCGGATTCTGCTGTCATGAAAACCGGCAGATGAGTGTGGGGGCTGCGGTCATCCCTCATTTTATCCGGGACAACACCGACCGGAACCGGACATCCCCCTTTGCCTTCACCGGAAATAAATTCGAATTCCGGATGCCCGGCGCTTCCCTTTCTCTCTCCGGTCCCAACGTGGTCCTCAACACCGCCGTGGCAGAAAGCCTGGCTGTTTTTTCCGATCTTCTGGAACAGGTGCCGCAAAAAGAACTTCCGGACCGCATCCGGCAGCTTTTAAAAGAAACCCTGTCCGCTCACCGCCGCATCCTGTTCGGAGGCAACGGCTATACCCGGGAATGGGAAGAAGAGGCACGCCGCCGCGGCCTTCCTGTCCTGGCTTCCACTCCTGAAGCCCTCCCTGCCTTTATCCGTGAAAAAAGCATCCGTCTTTTTACAAAACATCAGGTATTCACCCGGGAGGAGATCCTGTCCCGGTATGAGATCATGCTGGAAAACTACTGTAAGACTCTGGAAATCGAGGCCAGGACCATGGCCGACATGGTGGGAAGTGCCCTGCTTCCCGCCGTCTGGGGCTGGTCCGGTTTCCTGACCGCGTCTGTTCTGAAAAAGAAGGAACTGGACCCGGCACTCCCTGCGCCCGCAGAAAGAAAGGCACTGGAAAAACTCTCTGTCCTTTCAGAGCACATGGATACCGGTCTGGAAGAGCTCCGGGAAATCCTGGCACAGGCCGGCCGCACGGAAGACCTTCTCTCCCGGGGAATCCTTCTCCATGACTCCCTTCTGCCGGCTATGGAAAAAGTCAGGAAAGCGGCAGATGCGGCGGAAGGGCTTCTTCCTGCGGACCGCCTCCCATGGCCTCCCTACAAAAAGCTTCTGTTTTCCGTATAGGCGGCGGAATCTGTCCTTTTTGTAAGATATCCACCGGACCCGGAGTCCCTCCGGATCCGGAAACATACCTCCGGAAAACGTATCTCTTCCATATCTGTAACATGAACATGCCCGGACGGAATCCCGCCCGGGCATATTTCTGTGTTCAGGAGCCGCCTGTGCAGTCTCCTGTCTCATATTCATTGTCCCGTTTTTCTGCTTTGCGCTTCTGCTGCCTTATGTTTCGCCGTCCCTGTTTCTGCGTTTCTTAAGCAGAAGGAGCAGCAGTCCGGCCGCGGAAGCCAGGAATACGGAGGTATACAGGAACAGTCCGCTGGTATCTCCGGTTCTGACAGAACCGTCGGACTTTTCCGTCTTTTCCGGCACAGTTCCCGGGACACCGATGTTTCCGGTCTCGGGTATCGCAGGCCATTGGGGAACCGGGTCCGGGCCGGAGGTTCCGTCTCCCGGATCTGCCGGTCTTCCCGGATCCGGGGAACCGCCGGAATCTCCGCCGGATCCCGAGGATGATCTGGAATTGACAAAGGACGCTTCTGCGGTCTTTCCGGCAGGAATCACGCCTGCCGCGCCTTTTGTCTGAGTCCGGTAGCCGTCCTTTCCCGCATCTTCCTCAACCACCATATACTGCATCCCGGCTCTGAGACCCGATGCTTCCAGCCCCTGGCCGTCTTTCAGGGTAAAGGATGCCGTTCCGGCCGTGAATTCCATGTCACCGAACTTTCCGTTCACATCTTCCGCCTTCTGCAGCGTCCCGTCAATTTCGGTATCCAGAAGCGTGACAGTGAAGCGGAAAGGCCGCTCTTTATTGGCGCCGCTTCCGGTGACGGTCTTGGTCACTCTCAGGCTGCCCCTGCGCCGGTTCACGAGATTCAGACCATCATAGGATACGTCATAACCGGAAGGAACACCGGCTTCCTCCACCCGGTAGATGTATTTCCGTCCGTCTGCGTCAAACTCCGCAAGTCCGCTGTAGGTGTAGGTCCAGACGTCTCCGCCTGTTCCTGTCCAGACAGGTTCTGCCGGCACGTATTCCTCCTCTTCTCCCTCCACGGACCGGTACAGTTTCAGGGAGACGGAATCCGGTCTGTGTTCGTAATTTCCGTCGTCCCAGGTCTTGGTTCCCGAGAAGGAGAAGTCTCCATTGGAGATCCGGTTGACAAAGTCTCTGCCGCCCCCGGCATTTACGAAAGAGCCGGTCAGCACATATCCGGACGGGCTTCTTTCCAGAACGTCATAAGCGTAAAGGCTGCCTTCATCGTCCGCCGAAGGCAGGTTCTCATAGGTGTAGGTCCAGACGTCTCCTTTTCCCTTGTCCCATACGAGACGGATGCCTTCCCGGTTCATGTCTTCGTCGGTGACTTTCACCCAGACAGCACCGTCTTCCGCATCCATATGGGAAGCGTTGCTGGAGGTGCTGCGGTAAAGCAGGAGTTCCAGAATCTCCGGCCGCAGCCCTTCGGCGTCTCCGTCATCTTCCCAGGTCTTGGTGCCCTGGATCCTGGTGGGAAGAACATTGGAAATCCGGTAAGCCGGCTGGCCCGCATCTGCCGCCTGCGGCTCCTCGGCGACGCGGATCTGGAAGCCGGTGTCTTCCGCCGGCACTCCGCCGACGGTGAGCTCTTTCACCGAATACCGGTATCTGGATCCGCTTTCATCGAACCGGGGCAGGTCATCGAAGGTTCCCTTCCAGCCTCCGGCTGCCGTAAGCGTTATGGTCCGCTGGACCGTGCCGTCCATCACGGGAACCGGTTCCAGAGTGCCGACGGTGCGGTACAGCCCTGCCACAATGTCACTCCGGCGGCTTTCTTCCACGCCGCCCCATACTTTCCGCACGGCCACCTGGGTCGTCAGGGTATTGGTAAGCTCCACCGAAAGGTTCTTTACGCCGCTTTCAGCTGTTTCCGGCCCGGAAATCCGGGAATCATATCCGTCAGGCACCGTTTCCTCAACGGTATAGGAAATCTCCTTCCCGTCCCCATCATACCTGGGAAGGTTCTCAAAGGTATAGGACCAGATATTTCCCGTTCCGGTCAGATCATGGGTTTGCATCTCGGCGCCGTTGGCCAGAAGAGTCAGCCGGAGACTCTGAGGCCGGAGTCCGTCAGCGTTGCTTCCGTCCGTCCACTGTTTCTTTACGGATACCTGGGTGGTTCCCTTAAGAGTGTTGGTAATAGCGGTATGGGACCCATCGTAGGACGCCTCATACTTCGTATCGGCGCCGACACCTGCTCCGTCTGCAATTTCCGGACCCGTTTCCTCCACCTGATAGGAATACGGATTGCCGTACCTATCGGCGTAAGCCAGGTGAGAATATGTGTAATGCCATACGGCCCCATCTGAGGAATCTGGATACCACTGCGGCTGTCCGGACTCTTCCGCAGGAACCGCGCTCCAGGCATTGCTTCCGGTCCGCCGCTGGAGGGTCAGCACCAGATCTCCTAAGTCCGGTCTTGTTCTATAGGCGTTTTCGTTATCTTTCCAGGTCTTGGTGCCGGAAAGGTCCGTGAAGCCGATGTTGAGAATTTCCGTGGAGAAAGCATTCCCGCCTGCGGCCGTTTCGTCCGTATGCGACACGGAGAGAATTTGCTTTGCGTTAATCGCATCCCCCACAGGCCGGCCATCAACGGTCAGCTCTCTGGCAAAGTACGTATAGGCGCTGCCGGTCTCGTCATACTTGGGCAGATTCCCTATGGTCTGTTTCCAGTTGTTTGCAGAATTCAGACGGACTGTATACTGCTCACCCGGAACCGTTGTAGACTCCGTCGGGTATGCTCCGGAAGCCGGCTGTTTCACCATTTCCGCTCCTGCTGTACCTTCAGCCGGGATAGTTCCCGTGATTCTCCAGAGACCGGCGGTCACTTCTTTCTGATCGGACGTTTCCGCCGCCCATTGTTTGGTCACGGTCATGGACACGGTCTTTACGTTGGTGAAGCTGTATTCGGGGTAGTTTACACCTGAATCTGTCTTCCAACCTATACCCGAACTGATCTGGATGTATCCGCCGGGAACCACCTCCACCACCCGGTATTGGGTAGGCAGGTTTCCGCCCACTCCCCGGTAGCTTCCGGGAAAGTATTCCGGAACTTTATCCCAGACCGCATACCAGGTATTGCCGGTTTCATCTGAACTTTCACCCTGATATTCATACCAGAGCGCTTGACTGCCGGTATCCTCCGCACCGTTCAGAGTCACACTCTTCAGGTCTGTCCAGCTGTCTTCCTTCTTCGTTTTTTGGTACTGCAGTTTCAGCGTGACAGTTGTGGGCCTGTCTCCTCCCCGCCAGACCTTCTTCCCGTAGATTCTGGTGGTTTTCAGAGTATTGGTGGCCGTATAAGGAGTCGCTGTCGTTCCGGAACCGTCTGCTTCTGCGTCAGCATAGTCGACCTCATAGGCGGACTCATAGTAGCTGCCTTGCTCCTTCTTCACATTATCAGATACGGCAATATCCGCATAGCCCTTTCCGTCTTCTCCCGGCTCGATCTCCAGGGCCCGGTATTCGAAGCCTTCCGGAAGGCCCGACAGGGTGATGGTCTGGGAATTCTCCGAACTGCTTCCCGTTATCCGGACAATCAGCGGAGAAGAGCTGCCACTGCCTTCTGGCTCGTGTTTCACCACTTTTTCCCACGGCGTCTCTTCCGTACTGGCTGCTGGTCTTCGCTGCATCAGGAAATAGCTGGTCCAGGAGCCTGCCTTTCCATCCGTGGGTCTGGTTCCATAGGCGTTTCCGTCATCGTCCCAGGTCTTTTGTACCTCAAAGGACGTGGTCTTCAGAATGTTCCTGTGAATGACCGTCTCCGGAACATTATTGGTTCCTGTATGGTAACCCGGCTGGAACAGGGAATTCTGAAGCGCTGAAACATTATATGTATATGTACCCTTACCCTCATAAGAGTTCCCTAGCAGTGTCAGATTAATCTCCACCGCATTTGCGATTTCATTTGGTCCGTCGGTCTTATAGCTGATCTTGCTTTCCACAACCCGGTAGGAAAGTGGAACCTTTCCATAGTCAGAATTTACCGCATTGGGCAGATTCACGAATGTTCCTCCTTCCTTCCAGCAGGCATCGGTCATGTAAGCATAGCCCTTCTCAGGAATGGTCCTGGTGAAAGAATAACCATCTCCGAAAACGTCTTTGAAATATGGTTTATCCTTAAAATACTCTTCCGCGTCTTTCCATTCTGCCGTGCTTCCTTGTGCGTTGGCATATACCTGCAGTTTGAATTCCACCTGAACCCCATATCCCAGATAGTCTTCGGTTATGGAGTGTCCGCTTTCATCGGTCCATTCTTTCTGGAATAGCTTGCTGGTCTTCAGGGTGTTTTCCAGCGGAGTCATCTGGATGGTCCATGTGTGGGATTCCTCATTTTTAGTTGAGGATACCACTGCCACAGACTCCTTTTGAATGTAATTAGGTGGCTGAGCAATAACAACACCTTCATTCGTTAAAGTTCCTTCCTCCACCTGATAGTCCCAGGGCATTCCGTTGGGAGCATATCGCTCCAGAGGGGAATCCTCCGTACCTTTGATGATATAAGACCACTGATTCTCCTCTCCCGGCTCTGTATTCCATGTGATATCAATCTGATTCGGAGACACCACCTCCTTATTAATTCCATTATTCTGTCCCGGCTGGGATGCGGCGGAGCGCCACAGAATCAATGGGATTTTATTCTCCTCAGGTCTTAGGTCAAATTTATTATTCCAGTCATCCCACTCCTTGGTTCCCTTGATCTTTACCACTTCCCTGCTCTTTGTCTCCGGCTGCTTATTGATAAAGGAAGCCAGGAATACCTCCCGATTGTTTTCCAGTGAGATGCCATCAGACGCCACCGCTGAATTGTTTTCCTCTTCGGGTTGATGTTCAGAAGACTGGATGTAGTCCCCCACATTCTGAAGCTCGAGTTTATATCCGGCGACCCATGTATCATACCCCTGAAGGTCCGTTTTCAGTTCCTTCACATAATAAGTGTATGGGTTTCCGTTGGGTGCATAGACGGCCACCTCAGGAATCGTAAAGTCTTTCCTCACAATAATTGAATAATCATCAAACTCCTCTTCCACCTCGGCTGAACTCCAGAGCACCTCGCGCACAAGTTCTTCCTCTGACGAGCCAGAACCCGTTTCAAAGGTTCTGTAAACCTGAAATTTCACCGCCGGATATCCGGACGGTTCAAATTGATTTCCCGCATTGAGCTTTCCGGGCAGATACAGAAACTTGCGGAAAGAAATCGAAGTAGTGCGATCGTAATTCTTGTATTCATTATACAGGGTATAGACTTCCGATACCGGAGACCCGGGCTCATAGATCTCTTCAAAAATTCCCTCCTTGTCTGCATCTCCGATCTGAACCTCCTCCAGCACGTATACATACAGCCGCCCCTGTTTGTCGTACCGCTCCAGCTTCGGATCTGTCTCTTTTCCGGTCTCCCCACTTGGCCCATAGAAAACAGGATTTCCCTCAGAATCAAATTCAAGCTGGTTTGCTCCTTCATAGGCAATGGTGAACCGGTACCGGTAGTCGCCGTTTTTCTCCAGTTTTTCCCACTGGGACAGTTTCAGGGATGCCACGACTCTGTGGTCACCTGTCTCGGAATTTTCATCCCACACTTTTCCATCCTGATCCGCCTGGTCTGCATTCAGATCATCTGCCTGGACATACCGGGTCACATGGAGGGTCACTGACGGCAGATACTGCTCATCGTATCCGGCGGGCAGATTCTCCCAGACCTTTTCGCCATCAATGACGACATTTTTCTGGATCCTGTTATAGAAGGTGCCGTCTTCCGCCAGGGCGTAAACGTTTTCCCCTGCCTGTCCTCCCTCGCCGGAATCCGTCAGATTCAGAAGCCAGGCTTCAACGGCCTCCTTGCCCTGATAGCTGTCATCCGGACCGCCGGATGCGGTTCCCACCCGTACTACGTCTCCATAAACAGAGGCGCTGCTTCCGGGCTCCACGAAGTTTCCTCTATCTGTCGGAATGCCGTACTGCACATCCTGATAATCGAAGGAAGCCGCATCCACAGCCGTGCGTTCCACTGCGTAGTAGAGAATCTCATATCCAAGACTGTCGTATTTTGGCATATCCTCCAGCACCGCGTGCCAGTGGCGGTCCTTGCTGTATATGGGATCATGGGTAGATTCATCCGGATCCGTATATTCGTAATTCTCCCATCGGTAATTCTTCATGACCTGACTCACCTGTGTACCAATGGAACCGTCATCGTTTTCCTTATGGGACACGCTGTAGATATTCAGATAAATATCCGGCCGGAGATTCTCTTCGTGGTTGTAGCTGTCCTCCCACTGCTTATGCCAGAGCACATCCTTGGTTCCCGTAAGGCGGTTGGTAATCTCCAGAGTCTGGGTATCCCTGGTATGATCTGCCTGGTCAACCACATAGATTTCTTCTCCGAAAGCCACAGAATACTCTTTGGCAAGTTCGTAGACGTTATGAAGATTTACATTATTTTTCAGCCCCGCTGTACTATAAATCGTACGCCCTGTGCCTGTCTCCAGCAGCCAGTATTCCTTCACCGTGTACCGGACCACCTGCCCGTCGATGTCATATTTGGGCAGGTCGAAGAACTGGATTTTCTGATTCTCTTTGTCATCACTGTCAAACTCAACAGCCTGCTCGGAAGATCTGGGCATCTCGTCGGATCCCAGAATCGGCACCGGAAGACCGCCCACAGAGACCGTGTCTGTCTTCCCAATTCCTTCATAAGAAATCTCATATTCTTTTTCCTGGGCCTTCTTGGAATCTGCAAAGGCCAGACCGATCACCAGAGACAGCTTCTCTTCTTCATGATCCGCATTATACTGTTCCACAGCCTCTTGCAGCTGCTGACGGTATCCCTGTCCGGCCCCGCCATCCTGCCAGGTCTTGGTCACAGTCAGATCCACGCTGCCGAGACGCCGGTTCCTCACCGTATACATAAAGAGGGCTCCGGCTCCTTCTCCCACAGGGTCAGGTCCATCGTACGTAACCTGATACTGATGATTGTCGGTTATCAGATTTCTTTCTGGTTCAATTGGATTGTCATCTTTATCCAGTTCCCGGATATAAATCCCGCCGGAAGCAGGATCCTCATGGATTCCCACGGTCTCCTGCCACACGCCGCCTTCGCCCAGCGTTGTTCTGGCAAGTTTCTGTCCATTCTGATCATATACAGCCACAGTTACCGGCTGCCGGTGCAGGGTATCATTGTCGTCCACCCACTCTTTCCGCAGCAGAATCAGATATCCCTGTCCCGGACCGTTGGTCACCGTGGCCTCATAGGCACGTTCCTCTTCTATCCACTCAATCTCATACTTCGGCACATGATTTCGTTCCAGCAGAAGATATTCATATTCGTATCCGTTGTCCGTAAATTCCGGAAGATTTTCCACTTCCATATGCCATGCGGGATTTTCACGGATCCAAAGCTCTGTTCCGTCGGATGCCGGCTCCGTGGTCCATGCTTCCTCTACAATGCCGTTCAGAGTAAACGAAGCATACGGCTTCGCACCCGGCTCCAGGGATTTTCCGCTGATGATCCGGTAAAGGTCAAAGACCGCATTCTTGCCTTCAGACGGATCCGGAACATATTCCATTCCGCTGTCATCCAGCCATTTTTTTGTCACCCGGTAGGAAATGGTGTCCATGAGCCGGTTGATGATGCGGGTATGTCCTTCTTCCTCAGGGTCTTCCTCTGTTTCCACGGTATACGTTCTCTTAATTCCGTCCTGTATCAGCGTAAAGGTTCCGGTTCCGTCCGGCTTTCCCGTAAGAAGATTGGAACCATAGTTTCCTTCGCTGTCTTTCTGGTAGACGCCTGTCTCCGTCCAGCGGTATTCCAGTTCCCGTCCCTGCTGATCATAGCGGTCTGAAGATCTGGACACGGTCTGAGTCAGTGCCTCTGCAATGAACCCTTCCATGGATACTGTAATCTTACTGCCCGAGTCGTCTTCTGCATCTTTCCACTCCCCGGGCTCTTCTCCGTCTTCCGCTTTTGATCTGCACTGAAGCGTAAATTCCGCCTTCACATCGGAAAATCCCGCCTGCAGCGCCGCCGCATCCCAGGTCTTGGTCACCTGGGTATCCACGGAACCTCTGATCCGGTTGGACAGGGTGCCTCCGTTGTAAAGATAGGTGTTCCCTCCTGCTCTGTCTGAAGATTTATGGGATATCTCCACCTGTCCCTCTTCTTCGCTCCACACCAGGACTGTATCTTCCGTAATAAAGGTTCCGTCCGTGTCTTCCTTTACTTCCCCGAATACCTGCTCATACTGATTGTCTCCTGAACCGTAAATCAGGGATTCCCGGAATACATAAATGAATCGGTGGCCTTCGGTATCATATTTGGGCAGTTCTCCCAGAATCGTTCTGAGAGTTCCATCAATTTCCACCGTATCCTGATCCGAATCCAGGGTGATGGTGACTACTTCTCCATTCTCACGCACCGGTGCCGCTGTTTGGTATCCTTCACTGGCACGGTACCTCCACAGCTGCAGCTGGGCTTCCGGACGGCCTTCCTTGTTTCCTCCGTCCAGCCACTCCTTTCTGGCATGATAGTCTACGATTCCGCCCAGCGTCAGATTCAGGCTGCCTCCGGGATACAGTCTGTCCGTCACGGATCCGTAACTGGGAACTCGGGAATTATCGTAAAGGATCCTCAGATAGTCTCCGTCTTCCATTTTTCCGGCAATCTCAAGTCCTTCCAGTTCCTCTTTTGTCAGCTTTTTATCTTCCACTCCGGTTCCGTCGGATTCGGTGATCCAGTAAGACATTTCATTTCCGTTGAGGGTATATTTCCAGGCACCGGAAATAGCCACATGAGCAGCCGGATTCCCCGGTGTAACCTCTGCATTCAGATGAAGCGTACTCATATCCTTCAGAAGATACGCCCAGTTATTGCCATTTACGGAAACATGCATTCCCATCATGGACAGGATCTCTTCCAGAAGGTCTTCTTGAAGCAGACCGGACGTACCCGCCCGGAGAATCACATCAAATTCCACCTTCCGGCGCTGAACATAATACCATCCGGTTTTCCGGATCCCGGTATAGGTCCCCTGCTCGATGTCTTCCTCCGTCACCGCCACCAGGTCATAATTTCCATTCAGGCAGTCAGCGTTTTCTTCTGCGGACGGTTCCTTCGGATTCAGGATCCATTCCACTTCATATGTCTTTGTCTCAGCCGGCTCTTCTCCGGGATAGGCTTCTCCATATGTATATTCCACCTTTGTGGGAAGCTCTGATGCCGAAAGGACATACGGGCTTGAATTTTCTTCTCCCGGTGTCACATTCAGAGCGAGATCCCCGCTTCCGGTTCCCAGAAGTTTCTCAGCCTCACTGGTATTGTAAGGACCTCCCGCGTATATCCGGTTCCCATCCTCATCGATCTCATACATTTTAAATGTGAGATTCCCCAGATCATCGGCTGACAGTTTACCATCAGGCCGCAGACCGTCCCTGTTGTTCTGATCCACCCAGTACAGATCCTGAGATACCTTTCCGTTCTTTTCTTTTACGACAATCTTTTTCTGTTCCTGAGGCTCCGGAGACAGCGTCACCGGAATCTCCGCTTCCGCAGGCTCCTCCATTTCTTCCAGCTCTCCCCAGGAAACGGAATTCATGAATACCGTACCGGACACCTGACCTGTCAGAGGTGTGGATCCCTCAGGTTTTTTTACCTGATGCAGGGCGGACAGAATAACCCTGATTCCACAGTCCAGATTTTCCAGTTCGTATTCCAGCCCCGTCTCGGGATGCGGATCGGGATCTCCGTCCCTTGTAAGGGTCAGGCACAGAGTCCGGTCGTCCGTCCTTTCCATGTCCGTGACCTGCACCCCGGAGGAAAGTCCTGTCAGTTCCGCCGCAATGATCTGCCCCAGACGGATGGTATATCCATCCCCGGTGGCAGCCGCCGATGCCGTGCCTTCCGGGAATTCATACATCTCCGGAAGTTTTATCTCCACCTGAAATGTCTGGCTTTTGGTGTACCAGTATCCTTTTGAAGCTTCCAGATCACTTCTCTGGGCATCTCCCGGCGTTGCCGCCGGATCCGGGTCCTTTCTCCATACAGGACTGGCTGTCAGGCGGAATTCAAAATCCTCGTCTCCGCCAGAAGTACTACCGGTGCCGTCTCCGCCGGATTCAGCAGTCAGTTCCGCCTTCCAGTCAAACTCTCCCTTTGTTATGACAAGAGGTCTCGTCTCAATGACGATCACCGGTTCCCCGGGCTCTCCATCCTCATCCGGAGTGCTGTCGCTGCCGGATCTTATCCGGAAGCCGGAAATACGGCCCGCATTGCTGGAAGATGCCGGAGAGCCTTCTTCCCGGTCTGCGTCGGAAGGAGATTCCGTTCCGGTTTCATCTTCTTCAGGTGCTTCCGCAGTCACCAGAATATCCTCTTCTGTCACATCTATGGCAGATATCCCTGCTTCCGGCGAATGAAACGCATAAAAATGCAGGTTGGCCTCCAGCTTATACCTTTCCTTTCCCAAATCAAAGCCAAGACGTACTTCCTCGTCCGTATCGGAAATCACATAGACCGGCAGCATCCTGCCGTCTTTTCCGTAAAGCCATGCATCATGTTCCTGTTCTCCGCTTCCGTCTCCTGCTCTTCTGGAGTTGGAGCTGCTGGCCGCATCGGAATTGGAGTCGCTGGCAGTATGACTTTCGTCCTCCGACCAGGGCCCTCTGTTTGCGTATTCTGTCAGCATGTCCGCTTCCTGCCTGGTCAGGCTGATCTCCACCCGTGCTGAGGCAGCGGCCTTGCTGTTTTTCTTAAGTTCGGCATGAAGGACAACTGTTCCCTCTTCTCCCGGCATGACTGCATCTTCAGCCGGAAGCCACTGAACCAGAATATCCTCTCCTGGTTTCAGCGCCCTCACTGCCTCCGCCGCCAGAGTCACCATGGGCTGGGACATCATGGACAATGTAAGAAGATATGCCAGAATCCTTTTCCACAGTTTCCTTTTTTCCCACATATCTCATTCCTCCCTCTTATCGGATCTTTTCAAAATTCAGGAGTTTTCTTCATGTCATATCTGTTCCGGTTTTCGTCTCCTGCTGTTTTCGTTTGAAAACGGATATAACTGTCCTTATGTCATGTAGTTCAAGGGAAGGAATAGAGAAAACACTGTGGAGCCATGCATATATGTCGAATTTTTTCGAAAAGAATAATTTTTTACGTATCACATACCAAATATGGAAGATTGATTTTTTTAAGAATTCAATTTATAATATTAATAAAATATACATGAAAAATTAAGGAAAATCAGTATATTTTTACATAAGGACAGTTATAAGAAGCTGCCGTCCAAATTTCAGAATTGAACTTACTGCCGGAGTCATGTATAATCTTTCTATACCATTTTTCAGAAGGAGCTAAAAAACATTGAAACCTTCGATCCACCGAATACTGGTTTTTTCCTGTGCTGTCCTTATGCTTTACAGCGGCTTCCGGCTGGGAAAAATATGGATGGAATATCACAAAGCTCAAAGCAGATATCAGGAACTGAATGCCTGTCTCCGTTTTGACAGTCCGTCAGACTCTCAAAAGGAAGAAAATGAGAACAGTCCGAACAGGACTCCTGATACCGGATCGTTTCTGGATGACAGATTTCTTTCTTCCGAAGTGCCTGACATAATCCCGGCGGTCAGTTTTGAAGCACTGGAGGCCATCAATCCGGACATTGCCGCATGGATCCTGGTGCCGGAAACCAGGCTGTCCTATCCTGTGGTGCAGGGAAAAGACAATGAATATTATCTGAACCATCTTTTCAGCGGAGAGATCAACGGGAGCGGATGCCCTTTCTTTGATTTCCGCACATCTCCGGATTTTACGGATTTTCATATGATCATCTACGGCCATCATATGAAAAACGGAACCATGTTTGCGGCTCTTGAAAATTATAAGGACCAGGATTTTTATGAAAAGAATCCTGCCTTCTGGCTCCTTACTCCGGAAGCCGCCTGGAAGCTGGAAATTTTCTCCGCCTATGTGGCGGATGAACAGGACAATGCCTGGAAGCTGGATTTTTCCGGGGAACAGGAACGGGAGGCGTGGCTGCAGGCGGTCACGGAAAAATCCCTGATCTCCTGCCGGATTGCTCCGGAAACAGAGGATCAGGTGGTAACGCTGTCCACCTGCACCTATGACTTTGAAAACGCCCGTCTTGTGGTCCACGGGATCCTGAAAGGGGAAATCAGATAAAACAGAAACCGCCCTGTTCCAGGTTCCGCAGCAAAAGACCGGATGAAGGTTTCCATTTCCGTCAATGAACTTCATCCGGTCTTTCTTTTCATCTTTTCTCAGCTGAGTGCCTGGCTTCTATATGATTCCTCTGATTTCTTCAATATTGGCAATTCCGTTTTCTTCCAGATACCGCTCCATTCCGTCAATGATATCCAGGGCAATGGACGGATTCATGAAGGATGCCGTTCCCACCTGAACCACGGAAGCGCCCGCCATAATGAACTCAATGGCGTCCTGCCAGGTGGAGATTCCTCCGATTCCCATGACAGGGATCTTTACGGCATGGGCCACCTGGTGGACCATACGCAGGGAGATGGGTTTGACGGCGGGACCGGAGAGTCCTGCATACACATTGTCAAACACCGGTTTTCTCTTTTTCAGATCAATGGCCATGGCCAGGAACGTATTGGTCAGGGAAATACCGTCTGCGCCTTCTTCTTCACAGGCCCGTGCCAGTGCCACAATATCTTCGGCATTGGGGGACAGCTTGACCACCAGTTTATGTCTGCAGGCCTTCCGGATCTGTCTCACCACTTCTCTGGCCATGTCTGTTTTAACGCCGAAATTCATTCCTCCGGCTTTGACATTGGGACAGGAAATGTTCAGCTCCAGCAGATCCAGCTCACATCCGTTTAAAAGTTCCACGGCTTCCAGGTAATCCTCCATGGAATGGCCGCCAAGATTGACAATATTCACCAGATCCAGACGGTTCATTCTGTCACAGTCGCATTCCATGAAATGTCTGACTCCGGGATTTTCCAGTCCCACACTGTTCATGATCCCGCTGGGTGTCTCCCAGATGCGGATTCCGTCATTTCCTCCTCTCGGATTCAGGGTCAGCCCTTTGGAGCAGAGGCCGCCCAGACGCTGAATATCAAAATATTCATTGAATTCTTTTCCGAACCCACAGGTTCCGGACGCCAGGACCACAGGATTTTTAAAGGGGACGCCCGCATACTCCGTTTCCAGTCTTTTACTCATCTCCGAACACCTCGCTTCCCAGCATCACAGGACCGTCCTTGCATGCCCGCTTATTGCCTGAGGATGTCTTGCATGTACATACGAGACATGCGCCGATTCCGCAGGCCATACGGTTTTCCATGGAAACATACAGCGGACATTCCGCTCCGACGGTTCTGCATTTTCTGTACAGCACTTTCATCATGATCTCAGGACCGCAGGTCATGATCACGTCATACTTTAACGGATCGATATCATCCGTGACAAACCCTCCCACATTGACAGACACGTGGTCGGCTGTTTTTTCATATTCTTCCACCAGAATCGGCTGGTCACTGAATCCAAGATAAACATCCACCACAGATTCCGGATTTTTTTCCTTCAGTTTTTTTGCGGTGAGATATAACGGCGCAATGCCGACACCGCCGCCCACCAGGGCAATCTTCCCTTCTGCTTCAGGGAAACCGTTTCCGTGAGGGCCGTCCAGCCGGATCTCATCTCCCGGCTTCAGCCCCGCAAAGATTTCCGTTCCTTTTCCGACGGTTTTATACAGAAAAGAAACTGTATGCTCATCTGCATCGAACACGCTGATGGGTCTGGAAAGCACAGGATACTCCTGCCATGCGCGAAGCATGTAAAACTGACCCATGGATGCCTGGTTTTCCTCTTCTACTTTCATCAGATAAAAATCACTGGAAAGTTTCTGGTTGGACAGTATTTTTGACATGGTTCCCTCCTTATGCAATGCTTTGTTCTGATCTGGATCCCGCAAGCGAAATCACCACCGTAAGAATGATATTAAGGAAAAATGCCCACATGAATCCGGGCCATCCCAGAGGAGAAACGTTCATGATTCTCGTTGCAAACAGAATCACAATACCTGCCGTCATGCCGCAGGCAGCTCCGGCCTTTGTGGTTTTTTTCCAGTACAGTCCCAGAAGGAACGCGGGCGCCAGCTGGGCAAGCCCCGTATACGCCACATCCTGCACGATCTGAACCAGCGTGTCCGGAGGATTGAGCGCTGTCAGTCCGCAGATGACGGCAATGGCCAGAACAATGCCGCGGGAAAGGATCATATTATTCTTTTCCGAAATCTGTCCTTTTTTATTCAGAAGGATCAGGTCCTGGGAAACGATCTGGGATGTCACCAGCAGCATGGCGTTGATGGTGGAGATTCCGGCTGCTATGGCCGCTGCCATCACAAGGGCTGCAATAAACCATTTGGAATGGATGGTCATCAGCACCGGCAGCACATTGTCCGCTGCTCCGATCTGTTCCGGTTCCAGAAGAAGGTGGCCTGCAAGACCGATGAACATGGTGGCAAATCCATAGATCAGAATCTGGGATACGGGAATGCTGATGGCGGATTTTGCCAGAGCGTTCTCATCCTTTGCCATAAGAGATTTCATCCATACATGAGGACAGAACCAGATTCCGAAAGGCAGCACAATAAACTGCATCATCCAGTATTTATCCGTATAGGTTCCCTTTGGACCCGGCCTGGACAGAAGCTCAGGAGCGTTCTGGGCAACCTGGGTAAACAGTTCCTGAATGCCGCCCACCGGTCCCAGGGCGATCCATGCCGCCACTACGATTCCTATCAGAAGAATAATGGCCTGTACGGCATCCAGAAGCACAACACCGCCGGCTCCGCCGATCAGAACATACAGCAGGGAGAATACCACGGATACCAGAATGGCCGGCGCATAGGAAATCGCATCCCCGCTGACGATGCTCATGGCTCTGGCATTTCCCACATACTGCATGGAAAGAAATACCATGGTCATCAGCACGGAAATGCAGGAAGCCAGCACTTTCAGATATTTGCTGTTATAACGGTCTTCCAGGTAATCTCCCAGAGACATATATCCTTTTTTATTGGCCAGCTTGCGGATCTTGTTTCCGAAATAAATCACCATCAGAGCCACCCATACCTGACTCAGAACAATGGCTATGTAGGAAATACCATGGGTATAATACATACCCGGAGCTCCCAGAAATGCAAATGTACTCTGCATGGCCGCGATCATGGTCAGAGGAAGAAGCACGGAGCTGACGCCTCTGTTGGCAAGGAAAAACCCCTCTGTGCTTTTCTGTGTTTTCTTTCTCCCGTTCCATACCGTAATGGCCAGCATGGCGATCAGATAAAACAGTATAATGGCCAGACTGTATGTTCCCGTATTCATTCCTCTTCCTCCTTTTCATGTTTGCTGGATTCCACAAAACGTCTGCACACCCACAGAACGAACACCAGGTTGACCACCATCAGAACCCACCAGTACAGCAGGGACAGCGGCAGCCATCCGAACAGGTATACAGGCGTTCCCTCAGTAAAAGAAAAAGGAAACGCACCCAGGAAATACAATACTGCAAAAACAGCCCCTATCAGCTTATGATTCATACCCATCCTCCTCATCGGTATATACCACAGCGCCGCCGCTGATGGTATATTTGACTTTTCCATATAAATCCATTCCGGTAAACGGCGAATTGTCTGCCTTGGAATGGAATTTCTCCACCTTCCATTTTTCCCGCTCATCAAAGATCACAAGATCGGCCTTTCCTCCGACTTTTACGGTTCCGCAGTCCAGATGATACAGCTGCGCCGGATTGACCGTCATCTTCTCCAGAAGCTGCGTCAGGGTCATATGGCCCTTGCGGACCAGATTGGTGATTCCCAGGGCCAGGGCTGTTTCCAGTCCGATCATGCCGCTGGGCGCTTCCGGAATGTTTCTGTTCTTTTCCTCTCTGCTGTGAGGCGCATGATCCGTGGCAATGATATCAATCACTCCTTCCTTCAGTCCCCGGATCAGTCCGTAACGGTCTTCCTCTGTTCTTAAAGGCGGATTTACCTTGGCAAGTGCGCCCTTTTCCAGAACAATGTCTTCTGTAAGGGAAAAATGCTGCGGCGTTACTTCCGCGTATACTCTGGCACCCAGCTTTTTCATCATGCGGATCAGTTCCACAGATACCCGGCTGCTGACGTGCTGGATATTGATGGTTGCTCCGGTTTCCAGTGCCAGCAGGCAGTCTCTGGCGATCAGCGTTTCCTCCGCCAGTGCCGGGGCGCCTTCCACTCCCACCGCTTCTGAGATCTTTCCTTTGTTGATTCCCGGACTGCCGATCAGTTCCGGATCTTCTTCATGAAAGCTGATGGGAAGCCCCAGTTCCTTTGCTTTTTCCATGGCTTTTAAAACAAGTCCGGCATCCTTGATGGGAATTCCGTCATCTGTAAAGCCCACAGCCCCCGCCTGCTTCAGGGCTTCCATGTCCGTCAGTTCTTTTCCCTTAAGTCCCATGGTCACCGCCGCCGTATTCAGAACATGAACCGGAAGACTGTTTTCTCTCTGTCTCAGTTCCGTCAGTGTCTCCACGTTGTCGATGACGGGACTGGTGTTTGCCATGCAGACCACCGTAGTGTATCCGCCGGCTGCCGCGGCGCGGGCTCCTGTCTCCACATCCTCTTTATAAGTATAACCCGGATCCCGGAAATGTACATGAATATCCACCAGGCCCGGAGCAACGATTTTTCCTTTGGCGTCAATGATTCTTTCATACTCATCGCCTCTGGGGAATTTTCCGATTCCGGCAATGACGCCGTCGCGGATTACCAGATCCATTTTTTCATCCATGCCTGATTTCGGATCGATCACACGGCCATCTTTAATAAGAATCATAACGCTTCTCCTTTCAGGTACTCATAGATTACTCTGGCTCCGTCGCAGATATGGAAAATGGAGGCAAATTCCTTCCGGTTATGGGAAATTCCCTTCATGCAGGGAATGAACACCATGCCGGTGTCGCAGATCCCCGGAAAAGACATGGCATCATGGCCGGCACCGCTTACCATTCTCCTGCTGGCAATTCCCAGCTTTCTTGCTGCCTGTTCCAGGCCGTTCTGCACTTTGTCGCTCATGTCAATGGGAGGAATCTCGCTGATTTTTTCCTCCATATACTCAATTCCGCGCTTTTCACAGATCTGTTTTGCCCGTTCGCGCATGGTCTGCTCGATACGGTCCAGGCTGGAATTTTCGATTCCCCGGATATCCACTCCCAGTTCCACTTCTCCGGGAATTACATTGAGCGCATTGGGATGATTGTTCACCACCCCCACTGTGGCCACAGACTGATATGCCGCTTCCTTGTTTCCGATCCGCTCCAGTTCCAGAATGATTTCTGCTGCGGCACACAGAGCGTCGCTGCGCATTCCCATGGGCGTTGCGCCGGAATGTTCCGCCATGCCTCTCAAATATATTTTGAATCTTCTGGGGCCCGCGATGGTCTGCACGATTCCAATGGAAGTGCCGGATTCTTCCAGTACCTTTCCCTGCTCAATGTGAAGTTCCAGATACCGCCGGATCCCTGATATCTTGGACGGATGAAGGGTCAGCCCCCGTTTTCTGAAGACTTCCTCCAGTGTTTCCCCTGATTTTGAAACAAGGCCGCCGATGTCCTGCTTGTAGACCTCCTTGGTCACCAGGCCGCTGCCGATGGTACAGCATCCGAAATTGCTGGATTCCTCACACCGGAATGCCCCGACCTTTATGGGAAGCCTGAGTCCATCTTCCTTTGCCCATTTTAAAATCATAAGTCCCGCAATGATGCCCGCCACACCGTCATATCTTCCGCCTTCAATGACAGAATCCAGGTGGGAGCCGATCAGATAACATTCCCCGTCTTCCCGGTTCCGCACAAATGTATTTCCGACTTCATCCGTTTCCACCGTACACTGCAGGTCTCTTCCGATTCCGGCAAAAATCTCATGCATCTGATCCTCTGCAGCGGTATATCCCAGTCTCGTCACGCCTCCGTTTTCTGTGTTTCCTGTGTCATAAAAACAGTCAAACAGTTTTTCACAGTACTGGATATCTGCTATGCTGTGTTCCATGGGAAAAAGCACCTCCTTTTTGTTACATTTATTGTAACAAACAGAACGTGGGGTTGATATATTCCAGGAAACAAAGTTTTTGTCATATAACTTGTCCAAAAAAATAAATTTCCGTCTTTCCGTTATGGCTATTCTGCCCAAATTTCAGATGGGAGCTCCGGCAGGAGCCGCCTGCCTGTTTTTCTTTCTGCTCTCTGTTTCAGTTCTCCTGTTTTGCACTCATCCTCAAGGCCAGAACTGCTATATAAAGCCGGAAGTTATCATCCGGATTCTTGAGTTCCAGTCCGGTCAGTTCCTGGATCCGGTTCAGCCGGTATTTCACCGTGTTTTTATGGGTAAACATCCGCTCCGCCACCCGCTCCGTGCTTGCCCCGCACTCATAATACATCATCAGCGTATCCAGCAGTTCCTGATTCCTGATGCCGTCCAGGACTCCGGTGAAAACAGCCTCCGAATCAGAAATCAGGAGTTTTTCCAGCTCACAGTAAAGTTCCAGCCGGCTGTAGGTATACAGACCCTGATTTTTAAATAATCTGGTGCCGGTTTTTATGGCTTTAAAGGAAAGGCTGTAGGTATCGCGGATTCCCGCCAGCCCCTTTCTCACCGGCCCGATGCCGCAGACATGTTTCTCCGGGTCCATATTCCACAGCTTTTTTATGGACTCTTCGCTGATCCCGTTTTCCAGATGCCGCTCCAGAACTTCTTTTTTCTCTGCTTCCGCCAGAAGAAGAAATCCTTTTTTCAGACCGATGAGATAGCAGCCCCGGATCCCGCTTTTTTCCAGCATGCTGCGCTGAATCGTCTGTTTCATGAAATGAAGGGCCTTTTTATCCTGCTCCGTGGGAACATAGTCCTTTCTGAATGTCAGGTTTATGGCGGCAAAATAATCCTCATCCACCGCAAACCCGAACATTCTTCCCCGTTCGGCCATCAGGATCTGATCCGTATAATTTTCATATATGATATCCTTGATATACTTTTCCAGAATGGACGCCGTATTCTCCTCCTCAAAAATCAGATTCATGATGTTGATCAGAAGATCAATATACGGAATCTGAAACGGAATCTCCAGCAGAGGAAGTCCGCAGGCATCCGCCGTTTCCTTTACCTTGTCCGATATCACATCAATGTACTGTCCTGTTTTTACTGCCACACAGCAGCAGGTGTCAGCCAGATCTTCAATGAGCCTGCACTGGTCCTCTTCACTTTTCCTCACCGAATAAAAGCTGGTGATCAGAAAATCGTTTCCCTTGAGCCAGCGCTTGATATCCGGTACCTCCATCACGGTCACATGTTCCACTTTTCTTGTGAGTCCTGTTTTTCCTGCCACAGCCTGAATATCCCTGAAAGAAGGGAGCTGCAGCAGATCGCATACTCTGGCCATGGATTTCACCTCCTGTATTTTTTTCCGAACATATCCTGAGACTTTAACTATATATAATAAAAAACTGCCCTGACAGTATATACTGACAGGACAGTCCTCTGACTGACTTGGATCTTTTATGATTAGTCTTCCACTTTGATGATTTCGCGCTTGTTGTAGCTGCCGCATGCCTTGCATACTCTGTGAGGCATCATCAGCGCGCCGCATTTGTTGCACTTCACTAAGTTCGGAGCGCTCATCTTCCAGTTTGCTCTGCGGCTGTCTCTTCTTGCTTTGGAAGATTTGTTCTTAGGACAGATAGACATGGTTACACCTCCTTAAACTGTTTGAAAATATCCTGGATAACTGCCATCCTTGGATCGAGCGACCTGGTATCGCAGCTGCAAACCTCATAGTTAAGGTTCGCTCCACATCTATTACAAATCCCTTTGCAATCTTCCTTGCACAGGACCTTCATAGGCAGGCTCAGTGATAGTTCGTTACACACCAGTTGGTCTGCATCCAGATGATAACCGCTTAAATAAGATTGTTCATCCAAATTTTTCACCCGTTCCTCTTCGGTGATGCCGCAGTCCAGTTCTTCGTCGAATTCCAGATCACATCTGTAATCCACCGGTTCCAGACATCTGGCACAGGGAATCCGGAGTGTCACAGAAGTACCGCCCTTTAAGGACACCTTCCGTTTCCCCAGATTTTTAAGGACGATCCGCACAGGCTCCGATGAAATCACCGGATATGTGCCGTCAGCGCCGTCAAAAGAGGTTCTTTCAAACGGTACCTCCCAGGTCTTTTCCTTTCCCTCACGGGTCAAAACTTCAGATAAATGAATCAGCATATTAATCTCCTAATACGCACCTATGATATTATACATACACAGGTACTGTTTGTCAATTATTTTTTCGCAGCATTTTTGCCATTTTTTCCAAAAATAACAAAATGTGGGGATGGAAACGGCACATCCCCACAAAATAACACCGTATCAGAAAATCCTTATATCCTATCCTACGGATCAGATGTCCTTTTTTACACCCGGGGTTCTGTGCCGGACACGGAACACCGCATGAAAGGCATCATAACCCTTCTGCAGTCCTATACCAGGGCCAGAGTTTCTCTTGCGATGGCAAGTTCCTCATTGGTGGGAACCACCATAACCTGAACCTTGGAATCCGGAGCGGAAATGATCTGGTCTTTTCCTCTCACATTGTTGGCCGCCTCATCGATCTTGACGCCCAGATAGGTAAGGTGGGAGCATACAGCCTGTCTCATGTTCTTGTCATTTTCACCGAGACCTGCAGTGAATGCGATTACGTCCACGCCGTTCATGGCTGCGGCATAGGCACCGATGTATTTCACAACACGGTAATTGAATGCCTTCAGAGCCTTGGCTGCACGTTCATTGCCTTCATTGGCAGCTGCCTCAATATCACGGAAGTCGCTGGAAACTCCGGAAAGACCCAGTACACCGGATTTCTTGTTGAGAACATTCATCACGCCTGCAATGTCCAGATTTTCCTTCTTTGCAATGTATTCCATGATAGCCGGATCCATATCACCGGAACGTGTACCCATGATCAGACCTTCCAGAGGAGTCAGACCCATGCTGGTATCCACGGATTTTCCATGGTCCACTGCAGAAAGGCTTGCACCGTTGCCCAGATGGCAGACGATGATCTTCAGATCCTCATAGGGCTTTCCGGCCATCTCTGCAGCCTTCTTGGATACAAAGCTGTGGGAGGTTCCGTGGAAGCCGTATCTTCTGACTTTGTACTTCTCATAGTATTCATAGGGAAGTCCGTACAGATATGCCTCTTCCGGCATGGTCTGATGGAATGCCGTATCAAAAACAGCCACCATGGGAGTATTGGGCATCAGTTCCTGGCAGGCACGGATACCGATCAGGTTGGCCGGGTTATGAAGCGGCGCAAGGTCATTGCACTCTTCAATGGCTTTCATGGCTTCATCCGTCAGAAGTGTGGATGTGGTGAACTTCTCACCGCCGTGTACCACACGGTGTCCTACGGCACCTACTTCTGCAAGGCTCTTGATTACGCCTGTCTTCTCATTGGTCAGGGCATCCAGCACCATCTGGATTGCCTGGGTATGGGTAGGCATCGGAGAAACGGTGACTTCCTTGTCTCCTCCTGCCGGCTGGTAGGTGATCTGGCTTCCTTCGATACCGATTCTCTCGCAGAGACCCTTGGCCAGAACTGCCTCGGTATCAGAATTGATCAGCTGGTATTTTAAAGAAGAACTGCCGCAGTTGATAACTAAAATATTCATAATGGGATACTCTCCTTATTCCTTATGCTGCGCTGTGCGCCGTCTTTGGTGCCGGCACGGCGATGCGTGCCGGAAAATGTATAACCGTCAGAATCAGGCCATCTGTGCCTGTACAGCTGTCAGGGCTACCACACCCACGATGTCTTCTGCGGAGCAGCCGCGGGAAAGATCGTTGACCGGTCTTGCAATTCCCTGAAGCATGGGGCCGTAAGCCTCTGCCTTTGCCAGTCTCTGTACCAGTTTGTAACCGATGTTGCCGCAGTCCAGGTTCGGGAAAATCAGAACATTGGCATGTCCTGCAACCTTGCTTCCTTTTGCCTTGGATTCGCCGATGGCCGGTACGATGGCTGCATCAAGCTGCAGTTCGCCGTCCAGATTCAGCTCCGGATATTTTTCCTTTGCAATTCTGGTTGCTTCCACCACTTTGTCCACCAGTGCATGTTTTGCACTTCCCATGGTGGAATGGGACAGCATGGCAATCACAGGCTCGTCTCCCACCAGAGCTCTGAAGCTTCTGGAGCTGCTGTCAGCGATGGCTGCCAGTTCCTCGGATGTGGGATCCTGATTGAGGCCGCAGTCAGCAAACAGGAATGTGCCATTGTCACCGTACTCACAGTTGGGAACGTCCATAATAAAGAAACCGGATACCAGCTCGGTTCCCGGAGCAGTCTTCAGAATCTGAAGAGCCGGTCTCAGGGTATCGGCTGTGGCATGGCAGGCACCTGCAACAAGGCCGTCTGCCTTGTTTTCCTTTACCATCATGACTCCGTATGTAATAAAGTCATTTTTCAGTGTTGCCTGTGCCTTTTCAAGGGTCATTCCTTTATGTTTTCTGAGTTCATAAAGAGCTTCCGCATAGTGGCCGAAATCCGGATCGGTTTCCGGATCCACAAATTTAACGCCGGAGAGGTCTGCGCCAAGAGCCGCTGCTTCTTCCTGGATCTTTGCTTCATTTCCGATAAGGATCAGATCTGCGGTTCCTTCTGTCAGGATCTTTGCCGCAGCCGTAATGGTCCTCTTGTCTTCGCTTTCCGGAAGCACAATGGTCTTCTTGTCCTGTCTGGCTTTTTCTTTCATGCGTTCAATGAATGACATGATAAATAAACTCCCTTCTCTTTCCGTGTTTTTTACCTGCAATGGTTTTATTATATATCAGCAAAATACTGGATACAAGCCGGTTTCCTTATTTTTCTTGCACTTTTTTTCGTACCTGGCCTAGGAATGTCAGATTTTTTCGTAATGCTCCACATCAATGACGAATATTGTGGCTCCGCCTACTTCCACGGTCATGGGCATGGTGGCACAGTTCATCATGGCCGCTCCGGAAATGTACGGCATATTGATGGTGATCTTCTGGCGTTTTCCGCACTCCTGTTTGATGATGTCGATGACTTCCGGAACATGCTCTCCTTCGGTACCGATCAGGAGCGTTGTATTGCCTTTTTTCAGGAATCCGCCGGTGGTGGCCAGTTTGGTAACGCTGTAATGTTTCTTTGTCAGGGCGCCGATCACTTCATCTTCATTGTCATAACGTACGATTGCATAGATAAGTTTCATATAATCATTCCTTTCCTGGTTCATTTTCGGCTGCTTCCGGCTCTGAACTGTATTTCACCCGGAAGTCCGAATGCATTGGGCATCTTCACCTCACATTTCTTCCCGTACATTATAGCACATTTTTCTCCTGATAACAAATTAATATTGCTTTAAACTTTTAAATATTATATATTATTTACTGAGATTTACGCGGTTTTTTGCAAACTTTTGAAATCCGCAGGCAATTCAGGGGGAATTTATGAACACAGTGGGGATCATCGCGGAGTACAATCCGTTTCACAATGGGCATCTGTTTCAGCTGGAACAGGCCAGAAAACTGACCGGCGCCGACTATGTGGTGGCGGCCATGAGCGGCGATTTCATGCAGAGAGGAACGCCTGCCGTTTATGACAAATATATGCGGGCCCATTCCGCCCTGCTGTCGGGTGCGGATCTGGTCATCGAACTTCCTGTATTCGGCTCCCTGTCCAGCGCCGCGGATTTTGCCGACTGCGGCGTATCCCTGCTTGCAAAAACCGGTGTCGTGGATCATCTCTGTTTCGGAAGCGAATGCGGCGATCTGCCGCTTCTGATGCACATGGAACAGCGCATGAGCCATGAAACCGCCGGGATTTCCCGGGAGATACGGGCTGCCATGAAACAGGGCTTCACATGGGCCCAGGCCAGAGCCGCCGCTTTCCGGGCTGCTGATGCGGCTGAGGGAGACGTGGGTTCCGGAGGCGGGCCGGTTCCCGAACTTCCCAATGACATTCTGGCAGTGGAGTATCTGCGGAGTCTGAAAAAATATCGTTCCTCCATGACGCCCTGTACCATAAAGCGATGTGACGCGGGCTATCACAGTCCGGAGCGGAAAGGCGCCTTTGCTTCCGCCACCGCCGTGCGCCGGGCCATCGAAGAGGAGAATGAGGAGTTCTTAAGGCAGGTACTGCCTGAGTCCTTCTTTGTATGCCGCAGCCTGTACCATCCCCTTCCGGTGGCCTCCGACGATTTTTCCATGATCCTGGGGGACAGACTTCTGACTTCCGGGCCTGACCGGATTCAGAAAACGGCATCCATGCCTGAAGATCTGGCAAGGAAGCTGTACCGGAACCGCCTGCATTTCGGCACTGTCTCAGAAACCGTCGGCCGGTCCAAAGACCGCCAGTATGCCTATACCCGGGTCAGCCGGTGCATCATGAATCTGATTCTTGGAATCACAAAAGAGGATACCGCCCGGTTCAAGGCCATGGACAGTGCCCCCTGGATCCGGATTCTGGGATTCCGGAAATCTGCGGCTCCGCTTCTTTCCCAGATGAAAAAAAAGGCATCGGCACCTCTGATTTCCAAAGTCGCCGATGCCGGAAACATTCTCCCGGATCCTGCTTTTTCCCTGTTTGAAAAGCATCTGCGGTCTGCAGAGCTTTACCGTCTGGCGGCTTCCATGAAGCCGGGGGCCGCCCCGGTGCCGGGTGAATATACCAGACCGTTTCTGGTTCTTTAAAAGCCGGTTCCGTTTTCCAGTGCTTTCGTTTTCTTAATCCTGCTGTTTTTCCGGTATTTCCGGTTCTGCCTGCCCTGTCTGCTTTTCCTGCTCCATAAGAAGCCGGTACAGGGTGGGCTCCAGAGAAAATGCCTTCAGGATTTCTTCCGTTTCTTTTCTGTTGTCCCTGGGACCTCCCTGCTTCACTGCACGGATCAGCAGATTTTTCGGTGTGTGCTCCATGTCAATGAATTCCAGGATCTGTACCCGGTATCCCATGTGTTCCAGCATCTGCGCCCGCAGGGCGTCCGTAAGAAGCGCCGCCATTCTTTCCCGGATAATGCCGTACTGCAGCACCGGCTCCATCAGGCTGTTTTTTATCTGTCCGTTCAGTTCATGCTGACAGCAGGGCACGGACAAAATCACCTTAGCGTTCCACCGGATTGCTTTGTACAATGCATGATCCGTCGCCGTATCGCAGGCATGAAGCGTCACTACCATGTCCACCAATTCAGCTCCCTCAAAATCCGCAATATCCCCGTGGATAAATTCCAGCTTATCATAACCATACTTGTCCCTTAAATCATTACAATGCCGAATCACATCGGACTTTAAATCCAGACCGATCATCTTCACCGAATAGCCCATTAAAATATTCAAATAATAATATATGGCAAAGGTGAGATAGGACTTGCCGCAGCCAAAGTCAATCATAGTCAACGTCCGGTCTTTCGGCAACTCTGGCAATATATCCTGAATAAATTCCAGGAACCGGTTAATCTGTCGATATTTGTCATACTTCGAACGGACAATCTTCCCCTCTGCCGTCATAACGCCCAAATCCACAAGAAAGGGCACCGGCGTTCCCTCAGGCAGAATATACATCTTTTTCCGATTATGCGCCAGGTCAGTCCTGTCTGTCTTCCGACACTCCGTCACCTTTCTCTCCTTCACCGTGATATTTCCCTTCTTGCCGGACAATATGGTATATTCCCGGTCTCCCGTGCGAATTTGAGTCTGTTTAAACTCATTTTGAATCAGTTCCTGAGCCCATGCTTTTACCCGTCCCTCTTCAATATTTTTATGAAAAACCTGTGTTTTTGTATACTGGGCCGCCTGAAATACCAGTTGATCTTTAATGACGACCGGACGGACTTTGATTTTCTGAATCTCTCCGTTATTTTTCCGGTTACTGAGCGTCATATCCGATAATTCCCATGTCAGAGCGGTATTTAAAATTTCATCTAATTGTTTCATCGTTCAATCCTTTCCAAAGTATTGTACCATACCCGTTCCGACTTCACAAGGGGCGGCAATTGCCGCCCCGCGCCCTATCTTGGATAAAGTCTCTGTTTAAATTCTCTCCGTCGATTTCTTCGATAACAAATTTCGTCATAAAGCAAACTCATCAGCAGCGCCCGGCTCCAGTCCTCCGGCTCCGGCCGTCCGGCCCGGTCATAGGCCTTGTCAGTCATTCGTTCCATGGCAGTTGCATCCGGGTATTCGTCATACATACAACTGCCGTCATATTCTTCTTCGTCGCATACATCCTCCACCCAACGAAGCATCTCTCTGTTTTGTTTCGGGCATATTTTCTTCATATAGGCTCTGTCCTTCAGAAACAAATCTTCCTGCATCCAGGGACTGTCACCGAAAACATCATGCAGATTCATTTGATGCAGATTTCGATAATCCATACGCGCCTCCCATCACTATTCATCCTTATGATATGCTTATTTTTCCGGTATGGTTCCGCACCATCTCATTTTTTTTACATAAACTAATTTAAAATGCCTTTGGTGACTTATTTCATGAATAATAATTATCTCGGTATTCTCGTCAACAAGGCCCATTTCCTGCCGGAAGATTATGCGCCTGCGGACCTGGTTCCTGTAAATATCCCCTTTGCCCATGTTGGTGATGACTTCAGAAATTATATGCGGCGCCCGGCCGCCAAAGCACTGGAGACCATGTTTCGGGATGCGGAGGCTGCCGGACTACACCCCATCGGCGTTTCCGGTTTCCGTTCCTATGAACGTCAGAAAAACATTTACACCAGCAATCTGGCCGTTAAAGGTGAAATGCACACCTCCCTGTATTCTGCCAAACCGGGTCAGAGTGAACACCAAACCGGGCTTGCCATGGATATTTCCTCCCCATCCGTCCAATCCGCCCTGACCGCCGATGTTGAAAATACGCCTGAGGGCAGGTGGCTGCGCCAAAATGCGGCCGCCTATGGCTTCACTCTCCGCTACCCGGCCGGGAAAGAGCATATTACCGGTTATGCTTATGAGCCCTGGCATTTCCGCTATGTAGGTAAAAATCTGGCTGCCTTTTTAAAAAAAGAGGGGCTGACTCTGGAAGAATATTATCAGCTTCTTGCATTATAATATGGAAATCGTGTATGATAGAAGGTAAGATTTTTACGTTGGAGGTAACTTATGCAACAAAAGAAAATAACAAAACTGCGGCAGAGCGGAATTCTTGTACATCCCACATCTTTTCCAGGTCCCTATGGTATTGGCGACCTTGGAAAGGGTGCTTATGATTTTATCGACTTTTTAAAAGAAGCCGGCCAGACGCTCTGGCAATGTCTCCCTCTCGGACCTACCGGTTTCGGAGATTCCCCTTATCAGGCATTTTCCGCCTTTGCCGGCCAGCCCCTCATTATCAGTCCGGAAAAATTAATGGACTGGGAACTGTTGACAAAAGATGATCTGGCTGAAATTCCGGAATGGGATATAAACCGTGTAGACTATGGGGCACTTATACCATATAAGACCAGACTTTTAAAAAAGGCCTATACCCATTTTCAACACACACCGATCATTCTGTTGCTGGATGAATTTCGGGCCTTTTGTAAGAAAAACGAAGACTGGCTGACCGACTACGCCCTATTTATGGCCTTGAAGGATGCTCACGACGGCAAAGCCTGGACGGAATGGGAACCGGAATATAAATCCCTCACAGCATCATCCAGAGCCGCTGCTCTGAAAGACCTGAAGGACGCCATTGACTACTATCGTTTTGTCCAGTATATCTTTTTCAAACAGTGGGAAGAATTCAAAGCCTACGCCCACGCCAACGGCATCCAGATCATCGGCGATATACCGATTTTTGTCTCTCCTGACAGTGCAGACGTCTGGGCCAATCAGGAATTATTCCTGCTGGACGACGAAGGCTATCCGACGGTCGTTGCCGGCGTACCTCCAGACTATTTCAGCGCCACGGGTCAGCTCTGGGGCAATCCTCTTTATAACTGGGATGCGCACAAAAAAAGCCATTACCAATGGTGGATTCGCCGGATCCGTCACCAACTGAACCTGACAGACCTTCTCCGTATCGACCATTTCCGTGGCTTTGAAGCTTATTGGGCCATTCCTTACGGCGAGGAAACAGCGATTAACGGCCAATGGAAAAAGGGACCGGGAGCTGACTTTTTTGACCATGTTCTTAAAGCCTTTGATGGTCCTCTGCCAATCATCGCCGAGGACCTTGGCGTTATCACTCCGGCTGTAGAGGCGCTCCGCGACAACTATGGGCTTCCGGGAATGCGGATTCTCCAATTTGCCTTTGATGATATCCGGGACAATGATTATCTGCCTTATAACTATATCGAAAACTGTGTCTGCTACACAGGAACCCATGACAATGACACAACTCAGGGGTGGTATCGGCAGGCCTCCCCCGAATCTCAGGACAAGGTCAGGCGCTATTTAAACTGCGACGGCAGCAATGTTCACTGGGATTTTATCCGACTGGCCATGGGTTCGGTGGCCCGCTGTGTCCTTTTCCCTATTCAGGATGTTTTAGGTCTCGACAGTTCCTGCCGCATGAACCTGCCTGGAACAGGCCAGGGAAACTGGTCATGGCGTTATTGTCAGGAACAGTTAAATCCGGGTACGGCTGCCTACCTTAAGGAACTGTCGGAGCTTTTCGGCCGTAACCAGTCTCCAGCAGAAACTGCTGACGATGAATCAGAGGAGGTTGATCTGTCATGATTCGTTTTTTCTGCATTATTTTATTTTTACTGTTGTTTTCCATCATCAGTCTGCCTATGTACCTGATCGTCAATATCATTGGTCATTTCAGTCCAATGAAAAAGGCAAAGATTTCCCAGAGCTTCGTTGTCTGGGGCTTTAAAATGGTTCTTTTTGCCAGCGGCACCACTTTAAAGGCTGATGGACAGGAAAATGTGCCAAAGGACACACCGGTTCTCTATGTGGCCAACCACCGGAGCTACTTTGATATTCCTACCTGCTATACGCTGGTAAAAAACAATACGGGCTTTGTTTCCAAAAAGGAAATGGAAAAGGTGCCTTGTATCAGCCGATGGATGCGTTATATCAACTGTCAGTTTCTGGATAGAGAAAATGTCCGTGAAGGTCTTAAAACCATCCTTAACTGCATCGAACTGATCAAATCCGGTACTTCCATATTCCTGTTTCCGGAAGGTACCCGAAGCCTCAACGGCGAGATGATTCCTTTCAAAGAGGGCGGATTTAAAATCGCCACAAAAACCGGATGCCCCATCGTTCCGGTGGCGATCGAGAACACGGAAAATATTTTTGAAACGCATATTCCCAAGGTGAAACGTCAGACCGTGTCTGTCCGTTTCGGCGCGCCGATTTTTGTGTCTGAATTGACTCCGGCAGAGAAAAAACGTCTCGGAACGACGGTTCAGGAACAAATTCGCGCCATGCTTAATGAAAAATAATCCAAATTCTTTCATTTTTACTATTCATTTTTAAACCAAAGCATGGTACAATTGACAAGGACTGAATTTTTAAGGAGGAAGCAGACGATGATACCTGTTGCACTTTTGTCTACACCGGCCATAGTTCTGATTGTCGTCCTCGTGGTCTTAGTGGCTGCCCTGGCCTTTCTTACATTCTGGGGAAACAAGCAGCAGAAAAAAGCCGAAACTGCACAGCAGCAGATTGAGGCTGCCGCACAGCCGATGACCATGCTGGTCATTGATAAGAAGAAAATGAAACTGACTGAATCTGGCCTGCCAAAAATTGTCATAGATTCCACACCAAAGCTTTATCGACGCTCCAAAGTGCCGATTGTCAAAGCCAAAATTGGACCTAGAATTATGACCCTTATTGCCGACGAAAAAGTTTATGACTTAATTCCTGTAAGGCAGGAAGTAAAAGCGATGGTCAGCGGCATGTACATTTTAAGTGTCAAGAGCTTACGCGGCCCGGCATTGACAGCCCCGCCGAAAGTTGGATTTTTCCAGAGAATGAAAAATAAAATTTCTGGTAAATAAAAAATAAGATGGTATTGATTTTTTCGATACCATCTTATTTTTATTAATGTTCAAAGAAATATTCCTTGATGGCTTTCATAGTTTCATTATCACCATTCATATTGCCAGCTACCATTGATATCGTATCAGTAACATTATCCTTGCAGAAAACAACATCACTTACTGACATTTCCGGCTTTGTTATAGTTCCTGTCTTATCAACACACAGCACATTAACTCTTGCAAGTGTTTCAACACAGTTCATCTCATGCACAAGAACTTTTCTTCCTGCAAGTCTTCTTACGCTCACAACAAGTGCAACACTGGCAAGAAGATATAAGCCTTCAGGTATCATACCGACAAGTGATGCAACCATAGATACCACACTGTTTTTAATAGAATGTCCAAGGAAAAAATGGCTCTGCACATACATAATAATTCCAAGAGGCACTATGACTATTCCAATAATCTTAACAAGATTATCAAGCGACTTCATCATAGTTGTCTGCTGCTTCTTTCTTCCTGCCTTTGCCTCAAGTGCAAGCTTTGCCGCATATGAAGAGTGCCCCACATTGGTAAGTATTGCCTTACACTCACCAGACACAACAAAGCTTCCCGAAAGAAGTATATCGCCCTTATTCTTTATTACTTCATCTGACTCACCTGTTATGAGCGATTCATTCACTCTGACACACCCCTCTGCCAGAATTGCATCGGCACTGAGCTGGTTACCCGCCTCAAATATACATACATCACCTTTTACAAGCTCTGTTGAGTCTATCTCACTTATATAACTATCCCTTACAACCTTGGTTTTAGGCGCATTTACAACAGTAAGCCTGTCAAGCGTAATCTTTGCTCTTATTTCCTGTACTATACCTATTATAGTATTAAGAAGTATAATAGGCAAAAAGGTCATATTATTATATGACCTTACAAATATCAGAAGACCGGCAAATATTGCAAACACAAAGTTAAAATACGTGAATACATTACCTGCCACAATCTGCCCTATTGTCTTGGACTGGTTACCAAC
>OGGQ01000902.1_pt1 | contig 41623 bp, 51 predicted proteins | sample 1571191 | NCBI WGS metagenome assembly OGGQ01 (sample SAMEA2582061, study PRJEB24529) | metagenome | biome: Human gut stool | place: China | collected 2011
GAGGGTGCCGTCCTCGTCCACGTCCAGATAGTCGCCCACCTTCACGCCGCCCAGCGTGCTGACTGTAGCAGCGGGCAGGCTGTACGGCGTGCCGAATTTCGCGTCCGCCTCTGCCTTGGTATAAAAGTTCCCGCTCTCCACGCCCGCGATGGCGGCGTCCAGGGCGTTGAGCTTGGTGTGCAGCTCAGTGGACAGCTGGGTCATTATGGCCAGCGCCTGCGCCTGCAGCTGGGCCGTGGGGATGCCCTTGACCCCGTCCCGCATGACGCCGCACACGTCCTCGTCCGCGCGGGTGTCGGTGATGTCGGCGGCGGTGACCACCGAGGAGCCTGCGGGCACGCTCACCGTGCACAGGCCCAGCTCGTACTGGTTGTGGTTCTGCAGGATGGCGGGCGGCTCCGGAGCGGCGGCAGGGGTGCCGGGTTTGAGCTTGACGGCGGTCAGGTTGGCTGCGGTGTCGAACTGCAGCACCACCCGGTCGATGCGGGGCAGGGTGCCGTCGGCGTCCGGGACGGTCAGGTTGACCGCCTCCCGGCTGCAGGCCGAGACGCCCTTGAAGTCGTCGTAGTTGATCCACGCAAGGCCGGGGGCTACGGTGATCTGCCGCGGGCCGGTGACGCTGACCGCGTAATTTGTGTCTTTGGCGTAGACGCCGGAGGTGCGGGTGCACAGGTAAGTGCTCACGTCCTCCGCGTCGTAGGTGACGCCGTTCAGCGGGTAAGTGATGATGCTCATGGTTTCCTCCTGAGGATCGGTGTGCCGATCTCGGTAGTGACCGTGTTTTCGCCCTTCTGGGAACTCAGGGTCACGCTGGTAATGCGGGCCGCCGCCTGAATATCGGTGCCGGGCAGGCTGGCGGCCACCACCTTGCCCACCGTGACCGTTCCGGTCGGGGTAAAGCGGAAGTTCTCAATGCGGGTGTGCTTGGCAAGTTCCTGCTCACCCAAGGCCCGCAGGGACGCGAGATAATCCTCCTGGCTCTGGTTGTCCTCCTTCTTTTTGGAGGCAGCGTCCAGATACAGTTCCCGCCGGGCTGCGCCGGTGTTGCCGGTGGCACCCACGGTGACGGTGCCGTCCGCGCCCGCCACGGTCACGATGTTCTTGTAGTCGGTGATGCTCTCAGTGTAGGTCAGGCCGGTCAGGTTGCCGTACTGCGGGGCGTACCGGGCGTTGGGATCCAGTTTCGGGCGGTACAGCTCAAACAGCAGCTTTTTGGCCTGCTGGTCGAACCGCACCCGGAACCCGATGTCCAGTTTCTGGCACACCTGCTCGGCGATGCTGAGCAGGCTGCCGGGCTTTACCTCGCCGGTGTAGGTGTCGGCAAGATCTGCAAGCACGCCCAGCTCCAGCCCCGGCCATGCAGCCGCACCGGACACAAGGCTGCGCAGGGTGCTTTCCACCGCAAAGCCGCTCAGGGTCCGGGTGCTGATCCGCTCATCCAGGATGCAGGCGGCGTCCCTGGCCGAGATCACGAGCTTGTGTTCGGACTGGTTGGTCTGGGCCGAGCAGATGCGCATGATGCGGTCGGAGCCGGTGAGCCAGAGGTACCGGTCCGGGCGGCACAGGGCCTGCAGGTCGGTGGAGGCGTGCAGTTCCAGCTGCGCACCCTGCACCCCGCTGTACACGTTGTAGCGCTCCGGCCAGACCAGCGACACCCAGCTTGCCAGCCGGCCCAGCAGGTTCAGCTGGCCGTCGTAGACGCAGATGCTCTTGTGGCCGCCTGCCGTCAGGGCACTTGTCCGCTCAGCCATTGCCGCCCACCTCCAGGACTACGGTGGAAAACGCTGTGCTGCAGGTCAGGGTCAGGAACAGCCATTCCGTGCCGAAATCCGCTGTGCGCTGCCATGCCTGCGTCCCGTGGCGCAAAGTCCACAGGGTGCTGCTCCCGTCCAGCGTGGACATGATGTTGTAGCCGGTGCCGTCGATGATCTGTTCCAGTTTCAGCTGGCCGCTCTCGCGGTACAGCCGGAGCTTGTCGCCGTCCTGCAGGGTGGTGACAAAGCGCAGGAACTCGCCGGTCTCCGGGTCCTTGACGCCGGGGTTGACCACCGGGCCGCGGGCTTCCAGCGTCAGAGCCCAGTCCTGGGTGGCCAGCCCGGTGTTGGCGATGCGCAAATAGTTGGCCTGCTCTCGCACGCCGTAGCTGTGCACATCGTAGCACACCGGCAGGCGGAAGGTGGGCGTCACGCTCAGGGTCGAGACGGTGAGCTCCTTCACGCTGTGCCAGTAGGGGTCCGGGCAGTAGAGCTGAAACGAGAAGGTGGGCCACAGGCTGGACACGCTGATGTCCGGGGTGCGCTGCACCTCGGCGTCGCACCAGTAGGCCCCGGCCACGGTTAAACGGCCGGTGACGTAGGGGGCAAACACATCCCGCAATTGTCGCTTGCAGTAGTCCTGATTGCGCAGGATGCGCCCGGTGACCGTGCGGGTCACGCCGGAAATGCTCCGGCTCTCCACGGTGGCACCCACTTGCTGGTAACCCTGGCTGGTCTCCAGATCCACGGGCAGGTCACCCAGCGGGGTGATGCTCCACAGCACGCCCGCCTTGTAGCCAAAGGAAAAGGTCAGGCCGTTGCTGGCCTTGAAAATCGCGTCAAACACCCTGCAGCACCGCCCTTTCCTGCTCGTACTGTGCCTCACGCATCAGGTCGGCAGCCGTCTGCGCCTTGGAATAAATGTACTGGTTGACCTCGATGTTGGGCCGCTGGGTGCGCTGTGGCAGCGGAGCACGCTTCTCGTAATCCCACAGGGAGCCGGATGCCGTGGAGGTCGTGCTGCTGCCGGAAGTGCCGCCGGAGATGCCGGGGGTGGTCTTGCGCTTGAACGCGCCGCCGACGCCGGCCACGATGGCCGCAATGGCGGCGGTCAGGGCCACGCCTGCCGCGATCATGAGCAGCGCCTGCGGGGCACCGAATCCGGTGGGGAACAGTGCCGCCGCGACGGCTTCCAGCATGCCCACAAAGGCGCTGCCGATGGAACCGATCAGGGTGCCCATGGAGGCCAGAATCTCCGGGAAGCTGGAGATCAGTCCGCCCTTCAGGCCGGTGCTGATGGCAGCGGCAGCCGCAGTGAGCGGACCTTTCAGACCCTGAAAGATGCCGGTGAGGGTGGAGCCAAGGCCCTGCGCCTGCGTGATCACGTCCGCAAAACCGCTGGTCAGGCCCTTGGCAAGGTCGCCGCCCATATCCCACAGGCCGTTGGAGACGGCACTGACCCCCTTGCCCAGCAAGCCGTTGACCTGCTGGATCAGGTTCTTGCCGAAGTCGTCAATGAGCTGCTTTGCCTGCGGAGCAAGGCCGTTGTACAGGGTGGACAGCACCCATTCGCCGACAGACTGCCAGTCCTGCTTCTTCACAGCGTTCACCAGCGTGCTGAAGGTGCCCACCACGCCCTTGTCGGCCTCGTCCTGCCAGCCCTTGACAAGGCCGTCAAAGCTATTGGCAGAGGCTTTCTTGATCTCCTCGTTGATCTGCGGGACACCGTCGGCGGCAATGGTCTTGACCCGCTCCACCGTGACAAGCGCCCCGTCCACGATGTCGTTGTAGGTCTCGGTGATGACCTGCTTCTGGGTCGTGGTTTTGTCAGTCAGGGTCTCGGTGATGGTCTTGGTGCTGGTGGCAATGCCGTTGACGACGGAATCCGTTGTAGACGTAACGGTCTTGGCTACAGTGGCGGCAATTTCCTCGTAGACCTTCTGGGTCTGGGCGGTGGTCTTGCCGTTTTCGGTCACATACTTGGTGACGGTCTTGTAGTTCTTGGCCACACCGTTGACCATTTCCTTACCGGATTCGGTCACGGTGCGGGTCAGCCGGTCATACTCCTCGCTGCCCTTGCGCAGGTGCTCGGTGAGCTCGGTGGTCTGGATGGTCACCTTGCCCAGGGCGTTGGTGGTGTCGGTGTGGCCTGCGTCCTGCAGGGACCACAGCAGGGTCTCGGCGGCCTGTGCGGCGGCCTTGGTCTTTTTGGCCGCCTTGGTGGCGGCGTCCCCGGACTTGGTATAGGCCGGGACGACCGCCTCCGCCATGGACTGGGCGCTGTCGGCCACGTCGGCGTTGGCGTCCGCCCAGACGGAGGACCAGTCGTTCCCGCTGGCGGTTTTAGCAATGGTGGCACCGGCGGTGGCTGCGATGGCTCCTGCACCAACCGCACCGCCTTTGCCGGTGAGGCCGTTGATAAAGCTCTGGATAAGGTTCTTGCCCCACTGCACCGCCTGCGAGGGCAGGCTCTTGATCCAGGCAAGCGCACTGGAAAATCCGCCCTTGAAGGCATTCAGCATGCTGGAACCCATGCTCTTGACGCCGTTTGCCACACCAGTGAGGATGTTTTTGCCGATGTTCAGCCAGTTAATGGCCGAGATCACCGACAGGACGGCCTGCAGGATCTTCTTCCAGTTTGCCAGCAGATCCGGCATCGCCTTGACGATGCCCACGACCAGCTGCACGATGATGGCCACGCCCTCGCCGAGGATCTTGGGCATGTTGTCGTTGATGATGCCGCAGATGTTGATGATGATGTCCGGCACATAGGCGATCAGATCCGGCAGACCGGCGATCAGACCGTTGAGCAGCTGGGTGATGAGGTTCAGACCGGCGTCCACAAAGCTGGCCGCGTTGTCCCGCAGCTGGTCCGTAAAGGCCAGCAGCTGCGGCAGAGCAGTGGAGAAGAACTCCGGGATGCCCTCGGTGAAGCCCTGTGCCAGGGAGCTGAGCAGCTCGGTGCCGGTCTGCAGGAGCTCCGGCACAAGGCTGTAAACGATTTCCGGAATGCCTGCCAGTACATTGCCGATCATGGGCAGCAGGTTATCCACAAGAAAGGTCTGTGCCGTGTCGGCCAGCGCCTGCAGCGGCTCGGTGAGGTCTGCGCCGGTGGACCAGTTGCCCATCACGTTTTCCACAGCCGCCTTCATGGCGGCAAAGCTGCCGGTCAGGGTGGTGGCTGCTTCCCTTGCGGTAGTGCCGGTGATGTCCATTTCCTGCTGGATGATGTGGATGGCGCTGTACATGTCGGCCAGATTTCCGAGGTCATACTTCACGCCGGAGATCTTGGTGGCGTCGTTCAGCAGCCGCTGCATCTCGGCCTGGGTGCCGCCGTAGCCGAGCTTGAGGTTATCCAGCATGGTGTAATTCTGCTTGGCAAAGCCCTGATAGGCGTTCTGGATATCCTGCATATCCGTGCCCATCTTGTTGGCGTTGTCGGCCATATCCACCATGGCCATGTTGGCAAGCTGGGCGGCGGCGTTGGTGTCCTGGCTGACGCTGGACAGCAGGCTGGCCGCAAAGCTGGTGGTCTGCTCCATGTAGTCGTTGGCAGAAAGCCCCACGGTCCGGTATGCCTGCGCGGCGTACTCCTTGACCGTGTCGGCACTGTCCTTGAACAGCGTTTCCACGCCGCCAAGGCTCTGCTGCAGGGCACCGCCCATGTTGATGGAATCCGAGATGATCTTGCCGATGCCGGCCGCCGCGATCACTTTCTTCAGGGTGCCGATGAGTTCCTGACCGATGCTCTGCCCGGTCTGCTCGCCAAGGCCTTCGGTCTCTTCGTCAAACATCTCGGTCAGGGCGCTTTTGATGCCCTGCGCCGAGGGCACGATCTGGACATACGCCTTGCCCAGTTCGATTCCGTCCGCCATGGTGTCAACCTCCTTTCAGCGCCGCAAGGGCGGCGTCAAATTCTTCTGCGCTGGCGTAGCACTGCACGTTGCTGGTGTCCGCCTCGCCGCGCAGGTCGGCCAGCACGGAGGGCGGCTTGGACATGTCGTTGTGCAGCCACCAAAGCACCTGGGTCAGGCGGTCGGCGGCATAGGCCAGCAGTTCCGTCTCAAAGTCCACCGCGCGGCCTGCCGCCTTGCGCAGGCTGCGGCTTGTTTCCGGCAGGCCTGCGGCCAGGGTGGCGGCCAGACGCAGCGGCAGGACGCGCCAGTCCAGTACATGGTAATACTGGGCAAAATCGCAGATCAGGGCGTCCTCGTCCGATGCGATCAGTTCGGCGAGGATGCAGAGTTTTTTCCGGCTGTGAAGCTGTTCATCAGCTCACCCAGAGCGTCCGCCACCTTGGCCACCGGCACGCGGCCGTCCGGGGTGCGCAGGTGGTTGTACAGCTTCTTCCGGCCCTCCTTGCCCAGCAGGCGCAGGGTCAGGTGGCTCATATCAAAGACGTTGCCGTCCTGCATGCCGCCCAAGGCGTCCAGCAGCTCGGCGTCGTCCAGTGCGTCCTCGTCCATCTCGATTTCAAAGCCGTCGTTCGTTTTTGCAGTGATCATGCCTGCACCTCCTTGGTCTTGGCAGCGGCCTGGGCGGCAGCAGTGCCGCCCAGAATGTACTCGTAATGGGTGTTGCCCTGGGCATCCGGCACGGCGGTCAGGGTGGTGTTGTAACCCACGGCGCTCTTGGCGTAGGTGATATCGCCCACGGCGGTGACGGCGGCATCCGGGATGACGATGCGCTTGACCGCCTTGTTCTTCATCACCATCTCAATGACCCAGCTGCAGTCCTTCTGCTCGGAGGAGTTTGCCTTGACCGTGATGCCGGTGTCCAGCGTGCCGGTGACGTTGTCGTCGCCGTACACGGACTTGAGCACCTCCACGTTCAGGGCCTCCAGCAGGGTGTACTGGAAGGTGTCGGGCTTCTCGGTCTGCTGGGTCAGCACGGTGTCGCCGCCCCAGGCGTTGGTGTTCTCGCTGGAGGGCGAGTTGCTGTTGGTCACGCCGTCCTCGGAGGCGTAGCCCAGGCACTTAAAAGCCTTGTCCAGTTCGGTCTTGGCGTCGGTGGGCAGCGGGGTGCCCAGCGGGGCACGCCAGATGGCACCGCCCACTTTGGGCTTGGCGGCGGTTACTTTGGTTGCGTCTGCCATGTGTAGTTCTCCTTTCACAGGTCAGTAATGAGTGATAGAAAAAACGGCCTGGTAGCGGGGCCGTTTGCGGGTGGTGTCCGGGAAATTGTAGTCGGTGACCGGCCTGCAGGAAATCACCTCCGGCAGGGTGTCGGCGGCCTGCATGGCCTGCACCACCCGGTGGTTCAGCCGGGCGGCCTCATAGTCTGTGCCGCCGTAGGACTGCACTGCCAGCGTGGCGGTGTAAATGCCCTCCTCGCAGCCGGAGCCGGTCTTTTCCAGGACACAAAAATTGTCGGAGGGGTTCTCCGGCACGGACATAAAGCAGGGGAAACCGTTTTCCCGCAGGTAATTCAGGATGATTTCTTCGATCATTTCTTTCGCTGGTAGCTCCTCACGGTGATTACTCTGCCGTCTTTCAGGTGGCGCTTATGCTCATGTACCACGGTGCCGCTGCGGCTCGAAGAGACAGCTTTCAGCAGGGTGTTGTTGGCAGAGTTATCATTGTAGGCCTTCTGAGAAACAGTCTCCACCACAGCGACTGCACGGGTCTGGGCCACATAGGCCTCATACCCGTCGCCGCAGCGGTTCTTCACGGTGTCCGCACGGGCTTTGAGCACGGCCTGCATTTCCGGAGAACGCATCAGAGCACGAACGCCGGCGCTGTTCAGTTCCACGCGCAGCTTACTCAATCCGTTCCACCTGCACTTTCTTGTTCCAGGCCAGAGGCACAAGCGCCTCGATGTACTGGGAGGCACCGCCGTACACTCGCCATTTCTGGCCAAAAAATTCCACGGTGCAGCCCTCCCAGCGGTGAGCGTCGCCTTTCGGGATGCACAGCTCGTAGGCCACCCGGCGGCCCGTAAGCTGCAGGTCGGTGACCACGGCGGCATTGTCCACCGGCGTGATGAGCACATTTTCCACCGTGACCGGTGTTTCGGTGTAAACCGGAGCGTGAAAAGCATCCTCGCCGGTCTGGGTGCGCTCATAGAGGATGACGGGGATGCCCTTAATCAGAGCCATAGGGTTCGATCACTCCCATCCGCTGACGGCGCAGGCCCAGCCGGGCCAGCTCCGATTTTTTGATGAACAGGCCGCCGCCGGGCACCAGAAAGGACCCGGACGCCGAGTAGCCGCCGGCTGCCTGGGTGATCTGGGTCATAGGCTCCTGGTTCGTGCTGGTCATCAGGGTGCGGGCGGCCACATCCACGGCCACGCTCTTGGCCACCATGGCCAGCGCCGGGTCAGCGGCCACCAGTGCGGGCAGGTCTTTGCCTGCCTTGCGGGCCTCCACGTCCAGGCTGGCCGAAATGACATCCAGCAAGGAGAACGCCCTTGCCTGCTCGGCAGCGGTCATGGGACGCCACAGAGCGGTCATGTCCTCCACGGTGGCGTAGCTCATTCAGCAGCCTCCGGTTTCTCCTTGGCGGCAGCCTTGGGTTTGGCCGCCTTTTCTGCCTTGACGGGCTCCCAGTCCCCGCCGGAAACGCGGCAGGGCGTCTCGATCACAGCGCCGGTGCGCTTGTTGCGGTACAGCATGGCGTGTCCTCCTTAGGCGTTGGCCTTGATGTGGGCGAATGCGGACGGATCCAGGATGCCCCAGCCGATGTAGGCCTCGCCGCGCAGGTATACCTGGTTGTGGCCCTTCAGGTCACCCAGATCCGCATCGTTGTCGGGATTGCCGTACTGGATCACCTCAATGGGCATCTCCTTGGCGTAGCCCCACTTGAAGCAGTTGGTGAAGTCGCCCACCAGCGCACGGTCCAGGCTGGAACCGGCGGACAGGTTGGAGGTGGATTCCACCCGCAGGCCGTTCACCTCGCCGGGGTTTGCGCCCCAGGCCAGCTGCGGGTACAGCTTGGCACCGTCGGTAGTGGTCTGGGCCGCCAGAGCGCTCTTGAAGCTGGGGGCCAGCACCATGCCGGTAACGTCCCGCTCCGCGCCCTGCACCAGGGCGATGGCGGCCTCCACGTTGGTGTCGGGCTTGTCGGAGGCGGCAATGGTCACGGCCTGGGTGACCTTGCTGTCAAAGTGGTTGGTGCCGATGACGCCGGACGCAGAGCCGGTGCGGGGGTTGATGCCGTGGAAGGCCATGAGGTCCAGACCTTTGGCCACCTTCTTGGCAAAGCCGTCCGCAAAGGCGCTCAGAACGTCCATCTGGGCGTCCTCGGAAGCGTACAGGAACTCGTCGGACACGCGTGCACCATACTCGATCTTGATGGGCACGATGGTGATGGGCTCCACGGTCATGCCGCCCTTGCCCTTGGCACCGTTTTCTGCCACGATGTCCACTTCCTTGTCCAGCGTGAAGGTGAATTCCTTCTGGCCGTTGAAGGCGATGGGCGTTGCGCCGCAGAGCTTGGCCAGCGCGGACGCGCCGGTGGTTTTCTGGATAAAGCCGGGGATCAGCTCCTCCGGGAACAGGGAGCCTTTGCTCAGAATATCTGCCATGATGTGTTCTCCTTTACTCGTTGTTCATCAGCTGGTTTGCGAAACTGCGCCAGGCGGCCTTTTTGCCGCTGCCGCTGGGGTCGGGGTCGCCGCGCAGGGGTGCGGGCGGGGTCTTGGGCTTGATCAGCTGCAGCAGGTTCTGGGCGTCCTTGCGGATGTCCTCCTCCTTGGAGCCGGTCAGGCGGCCCGCCAGGTCGAACGGCAGGCCCACCTCATGGGCAACGCGGGTCTTGAGCGCGTCCGTCTCGTAGGTCTGGCAGCGAGTGTTCAGCTCCGCCACCTGCCCGGCGAGGGCCTCGTTCTGGGCCTTGAGGTCGTTGTAGTCGGCGTAAGGGGCCAGCCTGTCAGCGACAGCGGCCTCAAACGCCTCCTGCGTGGTAATGGGTTCAAATGCTTCTGCCATGGAATACCCTCCTTTATGGCAACAAAAAAACAGGCCCGGGTGGCCTGTTAATAGCGGATGCGCTGCCGGCGCTTGCCCTTGCCCTCGGCGCACTGCCAGTGGGCCAGGATCACGCTGTCCAGCAGCTCGATGTGGCCGCCCTCGGTCAGAGAGCGGTAACCGAAGCCGCCGTTGGAGCCGATGGCCCGCTTTTCGCAGTTGGAAGCAGCCTGCGCAAGGCCGGGCTGGCCGGCATGGCACAGGGCTTGCGCAAAAAGGGCCTGCTCGAAGGCGGCGTTGGCGGTGATGACCTGCTTGACCGTGGGCAGCACGGGGGACCTGAGGTGGGCGGCCTTCATGGCGTCGGCCAGAAGCTGCTGCCCGCTGGCCCCGTCCACCGCCACGGCGGCTAGGTCGGCTTTGGATAGAAAATCAAGAAGCCACCCGCTGCCGTCCCGGGTAGGATGGCAGCCGATGGCTTCCACGAAGATAGCGTTGTCTTTGGTGCGGCACGCAACGGCCAGCGCACAGCTGGTGCCGTCGGTGCTGAACTTGATGCCGGCATACAGCTTGCCGGTGAGCTTGGGCAGGGTGTCGGTTTTCAGTTCGTCCCACTCTGCCCGGCTGATGGCCGATTTGAGGTTGTACCGAAGCCACAGCCCCAGACGCTGGATGTTGAAGTCGATGGGGTCATCGCCGATCTCATCCGCCACACTGCGCTCGGTGAAGATGGTGCCGAGGCTGGGGTTCGTCTGATACCAGGCCTCCACGTCGTGGGGGTCGGTCTGCTGCTCCACGCTCCACTCGGCCCAGCCGGTGTTCTGCGTGTCGCCCCGCAGGGCGGCGTTGCGCATTTTGAGGAACACCGTGCCGGAGGACACCGGCGTGGGCGGGGTGCCGCAGAACAGGGTCTGCGGGTTCTCGCTGTCAGTGACCACATACTTCAGGGCACTGGCCTGATCGTCGGTGTACTCCTGGGCCTCGTCGATGACCAGCAGGTCAAAGCCCTCGCCCAGGCCGCCCTTGGAGGAGCGGGTGCGGAACTCGATGCGGCCCTCGCCCTCTTCCAGCTGGATGTGCTCCCGGCCCACGGCCTGAATGGATTTATAGGGGATCTTGGCCTTGTCCAGCAGGTGGCACAACCGCTCCCAGGCGGCCCGGGAGGTGGTGGTGCGGTGGGCGGTGTGCAGGATGCTCTCGCCCTGCTGCAGGCCGTACAGCTCCCGGATGGCGGCGATCTCGTTCTTGCCGTTGCGGCGGGGCACGGCATAGCCGAACTTGGTATGCACCCACAGATCCTCCTCGTTGCGGGCAAGGATGTCATACAGCAGCAGCTCCTGCCACTGCTGGGCGATGCGCCCGGTGGAGTTGTACAGGTCGATGGCGTCCTGGCCGAAGGTTTTGGTGTAGGGCAGCACCACGGCAGCGGTGGGCGTCTGACGCCCCAGCCTTGCCGGGGCTGTCTGTTTTCGCGTCCGCGGCATGGTGGGCTGGGTTCCTCCTTTGCATGAAAATGATGGCACCGTTTACTGGAATCGAACCAGTGACCTGTGGTTTTGGAGACCACGGCCCTGCCAACATGAGCTAAAACGGCATGAAAAAACCACTGTTGTGCCTTTTTGAGGGCATACAGTGGTTAAACTAGGATATTCCGTGGATGAAAGTTTACTTTTTGGCAGAGACCTTGCACTCTTCCGGGTACAATTTTTGGTATTCGGGATATAAAAAATGGCTGGTATTCAGGACGGCGTCCGGGCAATCGTGGCGCTTTCCGAAACGAAGATCATCGGAGGGAGTTCCTAACTTTTTGCATTTGCCCGGTCCATCCCGGTGAATACAGACATTGCATTCCGGGATACAGACCGGCACGCTGTAAAGTGGAGCACGGAACCCCATGCTGATATCCTCTTCACGCAAAAATTTAGACATTTTGGAGCACCTCGATCTCTAAAAAATATCGGTCGTCTTTTCTACCAACATCCAGCACACGATACTGCATCCCACGGGCAAACAGGACTTCGTCCTGACTTTTGAATTTGGGAAGCGCTACAGGCTGAAGGAACTGGCAGCCCTTATATCCTGCCGGAACATGCAGCTGAATCAGCGTGTCACGGCCCGGAAGATGCAGATCCTGAAAACTGGTTGATATAAATATCGGAAATTCCGGTGTGAGATCCACAAGGTCTTGCAGATCCTGCAGGGTCGGATTTTTGGGAAGCCCGAACCCTAGAAAAGAAAGCGCTGTGTTCCGGTACAGGGTGACGCTCTGCGGCATCACGCCGGAAGCCAGCGCGTTATCCAATGCGGAAATGGTCTCCTGGATCTGCGGTGTGATTTTTCCGTTCCGGATGGCAAAGTTCACACGGGTCGCCGTAAAGCCGGTATACTGCCGGAGAGCCTCCTGTGCGGTTTCCGGCAGACTAAGCACCTGCTCGGACATTGCGGCCTTGATGGCCTTGATCTCAGGTGAATCGACCGGCGGCAGCCCAATCTGTTTTCGTGCTTCTATCTTAGCAGAATCGTCTCGGTTTGTCGATGGGTTTTGAATCTTTTGAATGCGTGCCTGCCGGGCGTCCTCATCCTCCGTCCACGTCTTGTTCCACACGTTCTGCCGCCTGCCCTCGCCGGGGTCATATTCCACCCGGCAGCGGCAGCGCTCGTGGCGGCGGTAAACGTCTTTGGGCACACGGGGGTAATCGTAAGTGCCGGCCAGCGCACTGCACCATTTGCAGCAGTGGCTCTCGGCGGTGCGGATGACACGGGGCCGCAGCCCAGCCTTGCCCTGAAAATCCACGTTGCGTTTCAGGGTGTCGTCCACCACCATGCGGGAGAAGGTACGCACCGGCTCGTCCAGTGCCCACGCCACATCCGCAAACTGCTCCGCCGTGGACACCTTGTTCAGCAGGTCGTCCACAGCGTCGGTGGGCAGCACGGCCCGCTGCGGGGCAATGCCGAGATTTGCCTGCTGGTTCAGTGCCTGCTGCACGGCAGCGGAAGCGTCCGCCACCAGCAGGTGCTCCTCTTCCAGCAGGGGGCGCACCACCCGGTCGGCAATGTTCCAGTACAGCCTGCCGTCCGGCAGGGCGTCGGCGGTCAGGTTGCGGCGGAAGGCCTCGGCCAGGGCGCTGCCCACAAGCTCGGCGTAATCCGCAGCGGCAGCGTAGGTGTCGGCGGCGGGCTTTGCGTCGCCCAGCAGCGCCCGGAAGTCGGCCCGGATGCGCTCCAGCAGCTCCGGGGCAATGTCCTTGTCGGCCATGGGTGCCTCCTCAGCTCTCGGAGCGGATGCCGGTCAGGTCCCGCAGGTTCTCCGCACCGAAATAACCGGGGATGGCCGTGTTGATCTTGCCCACGGCGTCCCCGATGCCGGACAGGGTGGCGGCGTCCGGCTCGAACACCGGCTCCCACACCGGGCGGGTGAGGTAGAGCTGCTGACGCTGGTAGGCGATGCCGTCCCGCATGCAGGCGGCCAGATACCCGGCGTTCAGGAAGCCGCTGCCAAAGGTGCGCTGTGCCTTGCGGGCCGCCAGGCGCAGGCTCTCGTGGCTGGACTTGATGGCCTCGGCGCTGGAGGGGTTGTCGGTGACGAAGCCCAGATCATCCAGCGTCAGGCCGGTCTCGCCTGCAAACAGGGCGGCAAATGTGCGCAGCTGCTCGGTGTAGGGGCTCATGCTCTGCTGGGTGAACTGGCCCACCACCGGCTTGTCGCCGTCCTCGTCCTTGGTGAATTCCAGAAAACTGGAGATGGTGGCCTTCCACTTGTCCATCTGCTCGGCGTCGTTGGCGGTGCCCAGCACATATTTCTGCGGGAAGGAATAGAACTCGGCGCTGATCTCGCTGCGCTTGAGGGTGCGCAGGGCACCCTGCTGCAGGCCCATGCAGGCACGGGAGATGCGGCTGTGGCCAAAGGGCCGCTTGGCATCCGGGCGGTATACGACGGGCACCAGCAGCGGGGCCGGTGCGAGGTTTGGCACCTGATACGGCTTTTGGCCGTCGGGGTAATACCAGGTGCTGTCCGCCGTGAAGTAGGCCTCCAGTAGGGGCTTGTCCGTCTCCGGGTCACGGGACAGCACGGCATATCCTTCCGTGAGCAGGCCGGTCACCTCGTCCAGGATGCCGGTGGCGTTGCCGCCGTCGATGACCTGCAGCCGGGGGTAGCCGCTGCCGTCCGGGCTGATGTACAGAAAGCAGCAGCTGGAAATGAGGGCCGACAGCACGGCACTGTCAAACAGGGTGTCTGCGTTGTTCATCTGGTAGATGGAGTTCAGGTCAAAGTTATCATCCCGGAACTCCCGCCAGACCAGCCGGTCGGCCAGAGCGTCCACAGCTTTCCCGCACCAGCCCAGCGTCTCGCTGAAAAAGCGGAACTCATCCGGGGTGACCTTGCCAAAGTCCTTTACGGCGTTCTTCATCTCGTAATACTTGTAGCGGGTCAGCACTCGGCTGCGCTTCTGGTTCAGGCGGCGGCGCAGATAGGCCATGCCTTTCAGGTCGGTCATGGGCGGTGGATTCTCCTTTCACGAGAAAATATTCACAGTACGGTCTGGGAAGGTCAGAGGACCCCCTGGGAGGGGGATGCCCCCCGTCCCTGCGTGCGTGTCCCGGCGGCGCTGCGGGCCGTCTCAGCGGCTGCGGTACGCCGTCCAGTCGGTGCTCAGCGGCAGGGCCATGGAGGCATCTGCATCCGGCTCCGTCTGCTGCTCCACAGGCGTAAACAGCTTGTCGCTCTTCTGCCGGTTACACCAGAAATGCGCCAGCTGCAGGTTGGCGAGGTCGCTGGGGTGGCCGCCCTTGGCCACCGGAATGATGTGGTCGATGCACGGCGAAAGCGGATGCGGAAACTTGTAGCTGAAATCCACAGGCTTGCCGCAGATGCCGCACACGGTCTGGGTGGCGTAGATCTTTTTCTTGTTGCGTTCAAACGCCAGCCGGTGGGTGCCGTCCCGATCCGGGCGTGCAACAGTCTTTGCCATGGGCAGCTCCTTGGGGTGTGCTGCCTGCCGGTCTCCTCAAGGGGGAGGAGGCCTTTTGCAGGCAGGGGGTGTTTTGAAAGGCCGGGGTACAAAATGACCCCGGGGGTCTTTGCAGGCCCCGGGGGTATGAAAAAAGCCGCCCCTGCGGACGGCGGAAAATATCAAAAAAGGCCCGGCTGGTACATTCAGGCTGTTGGGTGAGTAAATGTGTGTTCCCCTGTCGCAGCCGGGCAGCACAAAGCCCGCAGGATTGAAGGGAGTAAACCTTTCCTGCGGGCTCTTGCGATGATACTATTTTATCATGAAATCAAAGACATGTCACTGACGTCGTACTGACGTTTTACTGACATCTGTCACAGTTCCAAAGCATCCACACCTTTACGGTGATGACGGTAAACCTGCCGTACACAGATGCTCATCTTCTGTGCAATCTGCTCCCAGTCCTGAAAGCGGAGATACTTCAGCCGCAGGACCTCGTAATCCTTCGGGTCGTCCACATCCTCCAGTCGGGCCATAAGTTCGGCGTGGAGATCATCACACAGCATGATCTGTGCATTCAAGGCTTTCTCGGCTCGTTCAATACGTTCTACAGTTCGTGCCAGACTCTGCCCATCACCGCTGCCGCCCGGCATTCCGGTCAGTTGCTGCGTGGTACAACCGGTGTCACGTTCTGCTTCATCTAAATCATCTCGCAGGTGCTTGGCCTTTACCATAGCGTCCCCGTACCGACTGAGCCAGCGTCTTTTCTCTTCGTAGGTCATGCCAGCTCCTCCACCCGGACGAACACACCGCAGGGGTCCGACCAGAACTTCTCCACAATCTCGCTGCACACCTGCGCGTCATCGGCCCAGAAGTGCAGGTGGTTCATCTCGTCCTTGAGGGCCTTTTCCAGGTTGTCGGTGTCGGGTTTACTGGTGCGCCACTCGCCGCTGCGGTGCTTGCCCTCGGTGGGAAAGCACCACTTGACCAGCAGCCGCACCGGCTGGCCTGCCGGGATGGGCGCTTTGGGCGCATGGGGCGCGAGATACGCATGAAGCTTGGCGCGGGCGGCTTTCAGCTCCGGGCTGTCGTGGAGCACCGCGTGGGGCTGGCCGCCCTTCATGTAGGCGTGCAGCTGCTTTGCGTTGTGGGTGGTGGTGGGCGGCTGCATGGGGATAAAGAATTGCGTGTACATGGGGTTCACCTCGTTTTTCTTTTTTCAGTTCGCCAACGTGATGGGGAGGGTTCCCCGGATGGATGGGGGCTGTGCACGCCCCATCCTCCGGGAGACCCCATCACAATGCAGTTGCAGTTTGCTTATTATATATAGGCTATTTTGCACTGCAAAATCTGCAGTCATAGCGGCTATAACTGCAAAATTGCAGTTTTTCGTGTCGTGCAAAATAGCGGCTATAACTGCATTTTTACAACAAACTGTAATTGCAAAAATTACAAATCGTTTAACCGTTGCTGCCGGGTTCCTTGCGTCCAACTTTCTCACCGTCGATCCAGAACCGCCCGTCATCCTTCAGGCGGGTCTTGACGGTGCGGGGCTTTAGGTCCATGTATTCGGCCAGAGCATAGACGGTCACCTCGCCGTCCATGGTGCAGGCTTCAAAGGCGGTGTCCAGTTCGGCTTTTTTGTCCTTGGTCACTTTGCCTTTGTCGCCCCAGCGCTTAGCGGCACCGCGGTTGCCCAGAGTGCGGAAGTCGCTGTCCGGCTGCAGATCCTCCAGCAGACCGCTGTCCGGCTTGTGCACCGGGTAGTCAAACCAGAGGTTCACCGGGTCAAAGCGGGCGAACTCGCGGAGCGTGCCCTCGATGCGCCAGGCAGTCATGCCGTCGGCCTGCTTCTGGGCGGCGGCGACTTCGGCGTCAATGGCCCGCAGGTCGGCCAGGCCCAGGCACTCCTTGGCCACGGCCAGCATCCGGCTCTTGCTGAGGGTATCGTCCGGGCCGTAGGCGTCCGCATGGCCGCGCTTGTCCAGCATGGCCTTGATGACCCGACAAGCTGCCTTGTTGCGCAGCTGCTCCCGGATGGCGTCGGTGGGCGTCAGCTCGGTCATGTCCAGCATGGCGTCCGGGTCACGGGCGAACACGCCGGAACCGGACGCACGGTCCATGCTGCGCTTGCCGCCCTGGGCACCTTTGCTGTGGTGGTGGCAGTAGATCACGGCGCAGTCCAGTGCGCGGCACACAAGGTCAAACTGGTTGCAGAACTTGGCCATCTGGTCGGCGCTGTTCTCGTCGCCGGTGATTACCTTATAAATGGGGTCCAGCACCACGGCCATGTAGCCCTTTTTCTGGGCCCGGCGGATGAGCTTGGGGGCCAGCTTGTCCATGGGCACGGACGCACCGCGCAGGTTCCAGATGTCAATGTTTTTCAGGTGCTCCGGCGGCAGGCCCATGGCGGTGTACACATCCTTGAAGCGGTGCAGGCAGGAGGCCCGATCCAGCTCCAGATTGATGTACAGCACCTTGCCCTGGGCGCAGGAGAACTGGCCCAGCCACGGCTTGCCCTCGGCAATGGCGATGCACAGCTCGATGAGGGCAAAGCTCTTGCCGGCCTTGCTGGGGCCCGCCAGAAGCATCTTGTGCCCTTTGCGCAGCACCCCGAAGATGAGCGGGTCGGCCAGCGGCGGCAGGCTGGCCCAGTCGGCGGCAAGGTTCTCGGTGTCCGGTAGGTCGTCGGTCTCGGCTTCCAGCCAGTCCACCCACTCGTCCCAGCAGCTTTTGCCGATGTTCGTTTCCAGCAGCACCTGCCGCTTGTCGCCGCGCAGGATGCCGGGCATCCGGCTCAGGCGGCTGGGGTTGCGGTTCTGTTGGTCGAGGGTCAGGCCGTTCTTCTGGCAGGCAGCGTAGAGGTAATCCACCCGCTTGCGGTACTCGGCATAGTCCGGGGCGTCCACCTTGACGATGGCGTGGACGCTCTTGCCGCCGGAGTACACCAGCGCGGCGCAGGGCAGCTCCAGCTGCTTGATGATGGCCTGCTGCTTGCCCAGCGCCATGTTATCGCACTCCACAAGGGCGTAGCGGTAGGCGGTGACGTTGGCGTCCTTGCGGCCTGTGCCGTCCACGGGGTTGAAGCAGATCCAGGCACCCACCTCCGGGTCCCAGTCGCCCAGCACCTTGCCGAGATCCCCGCCGCAGGTGCCCAGTTCGGCAAGGAGCTGCCCGGCGGTGCGGGTCCAGCTGCCCTTGGCCGGGCGGCGTTTGTCGTCGGCCATGAAACTCTCGGTGACATAGGCCACATACTCGTCCTCTTCAAACAGGGCCTGCAGGTAGCGCCTGAGCTGGTCCACAGGGTCCCACTGTTCCGGCAGGGCGAGATCGTGGGCTTCCACCCAACGGGGGTCTACCAGCTGGCCGTCTGTGTGGTTCGTCCCGGCGGAGATGTCGTCGTTCCAGTCCAGTGCATGGCCGGCAGGGCCTCTCCATCCGCTGGAATAGGCCAGCTGAAAGATACTGCTGGCCGTGACGGGGCTGCCCCCGCCGCCGTGGAAACTGGCCCACTTCTTGGCGCACTCGCCTTTGTGGTAGCGGCCCCCGTCCCGGGCGCTCCACTGTTCCCATGCTTCCACGGGCAGGCCGGCTTCCTTCAGGCCCATGCCCACCAGGATCCATTCGTCGTAGGTCAGGGCGGACGGGCTGAGAAAATCCAGCGCTTCTTTGAGTTCATTCGCATTGTCCATTCACGTTACCATCCAAAATCAAAAGGACTGTCTGCAGCAGGCGGCTCCGCAGCGGGGGTATAGGTGCGGGGGTTCACGCCCTTGGGCACGCCGCGCCAGCCCTGAGCCGCTATGCGATCGATCATGTGGCGGGCGGCCTCAAAGCTCCAGGTGCCCACATGCTGGAACCCGTACTTTTCCAGACAGCGGATCTGTTTGGGCGTGGTCAGGCCCTCGTCCCGGCGCTTGTTCAGGCGGTCCAGCAGCAGGGCGGCCTTGCCGGCGGATTCCACTGCGTCCGGCAGGATGCCCAGCTTTTCCAGCGCGGCGGTCTGCTGCTCGCTGGGCGGACCGGCCTCCCAGCCAAAGGCGGGCACATACCCGGCCAGATCTTCGGCCTGAATGCTCATTTCGTACTGCAGCGGGTCCACCAGTTTTGCCTTTTTACGGCGCTGCTCTTCCAGCTGCTTGGCAAGGGCTTCTTCCCGCTGGGCCACCACGTCCTCGCTGGCCTGGGCGGCGGCCTCCTCGATGTCCTCCGGGCAGCCGGTCTCGGCCAGATGCTCGGTCATCTGGCGGGCCACGGCGCGGTCCTCGCAGACCAGATCCGCCGGGTGGCACAGCTCGTGCCGGTCGGTCATCCACAAAAAGTCGAGCAGCAGCAGGTCGGTCTTGCCGGGGGAGAGCCGGGTGCCGCGCCCCACCATCTGGCTGTACAGGCTGCGCACCTTGGTGGGCCGCAGCACCACCACGCAGTTCACGGACGGGCAGTCCCAGCCCTCGGTCAGCAGCATGGAATTGCACAGCACGTTGTACTTCCCGGCGTCGAAGTCGGCCAGCACCTCCCGGCGGTCCTCGCTCTGGCCGTTGACCTCCGCCGCGCGGAAGCCGTGGGCGTTGAGCAGGTCGCGGAATTTCTGGCTCGTCCGGATGAGGGGCAGGAACACCACCGTCTTGCGGTCTTTGCAGCGCACGGCCATCTCGGCGGCGATCTGTTCGAGGTACGGGTCCAGCGCGGTGCCGAGGTCGGCCACGGCGTAGTCGCCGCCGCTCAGGGTCACGGACGAGATGTCCAGCTGCAGGGGAATGGTCTGGGCCAGGATGCGGCACAGATAGCCCTCTTTGATGGCATCCGTCAGCTTGTACTCATAGGCCAGGCTGTCGAACACCTCGCCCAGGTTCCGCATGTCACCCCGGTCAGGGGTGGCGGTCACACCCAGCACCTTTGCACTCTCGAAGTAGTCCAGGATGCGGCGGTAACCGTCGGTGATGGCGTGGTGGGCCTCGTCGATGATGATGGTGCCGAAGTAATCCCGTGGGAAGCGTTCCAGCCGGGCAGTGCGCTGCAGGGTCTGCACGCTGCCCACCACCACCCGGAACCAGCTGTCCAGGCAGGTGGATTCGGCCTTTTCCACGGCGCTGACAAGGCCGGTGGAGCGCTGCAGTTTGTCGGCTGCCTGTTCCAGCAGCTCGCCCCGGTGGGCCAGGATGAGCACCCGGTCCCCGGCACGCACCTGATCGGCGGCCACCGATGCGAACACGATGGTCTTGCCGGTGCCTGTGGGCAGCACCAGCAAGGTGCGGGTGTGGCCGTTCTCCCACTCGGTGTGGATGGCATCCCGTGCGCCCTGCTGGTAGGGGCGCAGGGCTTGCGTCTTTGCCATTTAAAACGCCCCCTGTGTCCAGCCGTGCGCAGGCGCGGCCGTGGGCTCCGGCGGCGGCAGGAAGCGGGTCACCTCGTTGCTCTGGCCGATCTCGCCTGCGTGGGGGCCGCTCTGCTTGGGGTACTCCCGGACGCCCAGCTTGCAGATGCCCTTGGCACCTACCACCTCGTTCCAGCGAGGGCGGAAGGTTTCGCCCCGCTTGCACTGGCCGATGCTCTCAAAGAACGCGCCCAGCAGACCCTGGGTCTTGGTATGCAGGTACAGGCGGTGGGTCACAGTGGTGTCGCCCTTGGCCCCGCCATAAATGCGCAGGGTCAGTTTTGCCATGGAGCAGGGCGGCAGCTTGGCCCCGCCCTCATAGCGGGCACGCTCCATGCCGGTGACCTCAAAGGGGTAGTCCCCCTCCGGCAGCAGGACGAACTCCTGCTGTTCGTTGGTAAATTCGTCATCCCAGCCGAATGCACGGCCTTCGTTGTTCATGTCGTTCATAAGTAAGTTCTCCTTTCAATTGTCAAAACGGCAGGTCACGGCCGTCCAGCACCATCTGCAGCACCTGGGGCCATGCGGCCACCAGGCAACCCTCCACGAAATCGGCGGGGTAGTCCCGGATGGGCATATCCTCGGGGAAATAGCCCCGCTCGCCCACTACATGCTGCAGCTCTTCCGGAGTCACGTTGTTGGCGCTCATGAGCGGAGCCAGTTTTTCCGGCACGCCCAGGGCGACCAGATCCGGCGTGAGCAGGGCGGTCGGCACTTCCTCGTGAGGCGGCTGGGGCTGCGGTACGGGGCTGGGCAGGATGTCGGCCTCGGCGCTCGGCGCGGGAACTCTCTCAGTCACCTGCGGTGCCAGCTCCCTCTGGGAGGGAGCCTTTGGGGCACTGCTTCCGGGGATGCAGGCTGCAATGGATGCGTAATCAAGGGGCAGTTCCTCCGGCAGGCCAAAGCGGTTCTTGGCGTCCCAGCAGGGGTGATGGGTGGTGTACAGCACCCGGCGGCCGCCGCTGGCCTTGTTCTTGGCGTTGGGGCCGCTGCCGGCCTTTTCCACCACGGTCTTGTAGTTGGCGAACAGCAGCATGTCGCACCATTCCCGCAGCAGCGGGGCCACCTGCTTGGAGGTCTTCATGCTCCAGCGGTCATAGTTGCCCACGGCGTCCGGCTGCTCGAATTTGGTGATGGCCGCGTGGGCCAGCATCACCACGTTGTGCCCGGCGTTGAGCACCTCTTCCAGGGCGTCCAGCAGCTTGCTGAACTCCTCCTTGACGTAGGTGTAGCCCTTGCCGTAGCCAAAATCTTCAATGCCGTTCACCTTGGCGCGGGCGCATACGGCCTGGATGCACAGTCGCTCGGCCCAGTCGGCGGTGTCCAGCACCAGCGTGCCGCAGGGCACATTGCCCTTGCGCACCTCGGCCACCTCGTCCAGCAGCATGACCCAGCTGGTGGGCTGGGGCAGGCGGGCGACGTTCAGGCGCTTGGTGCCGCCCTCGGTGTCGATGAATACCGGGTCCGGGAAGTGGGACGCGAAGGTGGATTTGCCAATGCCCTCCGGCCCGTACAGCACGGTCTTGACCGGCGCGGCCTGCACGCCGGTGGTCACGGAATACTTGCTCATTTAAAACGCTCCTTTCGTCCAGCCTTTGCGAATTGGGGCGGGCTGGGGCTTTTCGGCGGGCGGCTCGGTGCCTTTGACCATGCCGTCCTCGATGATGATCTGGCACTCACTGCCGGTGGAAACGCGGGTAGCAATGGCCTGCAGGCCCTCGGCTTCCAGCCAGGCGGAAAACTCCTGCAGGGTGGTCATGTCCATCTGCTCCAGCTTGTCCAGCAGAACAAAGCCGCAGTCCGGGTTCAGCCGCCGCACGATGGCGGCGGCCACCCGCAGCTGGTCACTGCCGGACATATCCCGCCAGTGCTTGCCTTTGTAAGTAAGGACGCCGTCCTCCACGCTCAGCCCCGGCAGCGGCAGGTCTGCGCCGTTCAGCAGGGCCATGCGGTCGGCACGCTTCTGCTGGATGGATTCGGTCAGGCGGTCGTACTCGCTGGCGTACTGGGCGGCTTCGTCCTCAGCCCGGGATTTTTCCAGGTTGGCCCGCACCTTGCGGTTGGTCTCCTCAATGTCCCGGATGGACGCTTCCAGTTCGGCGGTGGATTCGTCTTGCAGCTGGGAGACGGTCTTTCTTGCAGTTTCCCGCTGATTGAACAACTTGGTGTGCTTGGCGTCCAGTTCATCTGCCAGCTGCTGCAGTGTGGCAATGCGTTCCCGGGTGCGCTTCAGCTCGTCCACACACTGCTGCACCTGCTGTTCAAGCTCTGCATACTGGGCCCGCAGGCGCTGGTTCTCGCCATTCCGGGCCAGAATGTCCTGCTGCTGACGGATGAGCTCGGAGGCGCTCACCGGCTCGTCCGGGGCTTCCGGGTAGGAGATCATTTCCTCGGCAAAGTGCTTTTTCTGGGCGGCCAGCTGGCCGGTGAAGGTGCGCTTGTCGTACAGGCCCTTGATCTCCAGATCTTTGACCTGCAGCTCGGACCCCACGCCGATGATGCGCAGCAGGATGTCGGCCTTTTCCTTGTCGCTGGCGTCCATGAAGCGGGGCAGGTCGAGGGCCAGCGGCTCCACAAAGGCGTTGAGCAGCTGCTGGCCGCTGCGGCGGCCCGTGGGGTCGGTGACGGTCAGGCTGGCATTTTTGCCCTTGCGCTCCACCACCACGCCGTTGGACAGTGTGACCTTGAGGTGAGCAGGAGCGATAGCACCGTCCCGCTGTGCGGCGTCCGGACGGAAACGGTCCCCGCCCAGGGCCCACGCCAGGGCGTCCAGCACGCTGGTCTTGCCCTGATTGTTGTTGCCGCCCACGAGGGTGAGCCCGGTGGGCGACGGGGTGAGCGCAACGGCCTTGATGCGCTTGACGTTCTCGGCTTCCAGCGCCGTGATCTTTACAGACATTGTGATACCTCCCCTTGAATTTGTCCCAGTGTACGGATGAGCTGATTGGCGACGGCTTCCCGCTGCTCCTGCGGCAGCTTGCGGAGGGACGGAATCACCATTTTGCCGATGTTCTGGAAAGAACGGTCGGCCAAAAGTACGTTGTCATAGGAGCTGTGGGCATCCTGTTCGCTGCCGGAAGCGGTCTGTTCCAGCTGTGCCCGCAGGTCGGCGGTCATCTCGGCGGCCATTTCCCTGGCCTGACGCTCCACCTCTTCCTTGTCCACCACCGCAGTGATGGGCTGCTTCTTGAGTGCATCATTCTCGGCCTTGAGCTTGTCGCCCCGGAGCTTGGCCGCTTCGGCCATCTGCCGGGACCCCTCCAGCTGCTTCTCGGCCTCCTGCGCCCGGGTTTCGGCCTTGCTCTGCAGCTTCCAGGCTTCTTCCTCTCGGGCCTCGGCTTTGTCTGCACGGTCTTTTTCCTGCGAGACCTTCAGGCCCAGCCGGTTGCAGTCTTTGGCGGTGCTCAGCTGGTCGGCGCGGGCCTTGTCCCGTTCAGCTTCGGCCTTTTCGGCACGCTGCTTTTCCCGCTCGGCCTGATTCATGGCGTTTACCCGGTCAGTGCGCAGCTGCTGGTTCTCCTTCAGCAAATCCTGATACTCCTTGTTCGTGGTGACCTCACCGTTCTTGACCTTCTCCACCAGCTCTGCCGGAGCGCTGGGCTTTGCCACGGCATACAGCAGGGTCGTCGGCAGGGCTTCCAGAATGGCCCGCTGGCGGGGGCTGCTGCCGTCCATCAGGGCAGAAACCTGCAGCAGGTTGTAGGCGGTTGACTTGGTGATGCCGATAGAGCAGCACCATGCCCGGAACGTATCCTCTTTTTTTGCGAACTGGCCGTTGTCCAATTGTTGGACAACGGTGCCGCACAGTGCATCATGGGCGGCGGCGATGGCATTGCCCATGTGCACAAGGCCACGCTCGGCCATCTGCTTGCCGTGGTGGTATTCGTCCTCGGCAAAGTGCAGATTTTCCACGGTCTGTTCGGGCAAGCCTGAGTAGTCAAACTCCGGGATGGTGGTCTCCGGAAGGAAAGCCAGTGGCTTGTCCTGCGGGGCTGAATGGACAGGCTCCGTCATCGACCCAGTTCCATTCGATAAAGGCGCACCACCAGTTGCAAAAGAAGTGCCCGCATTCTCGGACGGGGCCGCAGAATCCATCGTCGTACATTCCAGTTTCTCCTTTGCCTGAGTGGCCTTTCTGATATCGGCCAGAACCTTTTCCATCTCCTGCTGTGGGGTCATGCCCTTGCGGTTGCCATCCGGATTGAAAAACCGGGCCAATAGAGCCGCTTTGGCAGAAATTCCCCTTTTGTTGGCAGCGCAGACGAATGTACAGCAGTAGCGGCCATTGTGGGAGTAATCAGTGGGGCGAATCTCGTCTCGAGAAAAGCCGCCCGTGAGTTCGCCCTGAGAGAAAGTATCTTTGACCCATGTACTGATCTGTTCCAGAAAGTCGAAATCCAGGCTGAACACAGAGCAGGTGCATTTGTCTTTGGTCGAGCCGATGAAGAGGGAGCCATATGAGAGCGTTCTACTCATCCGGCACTCGTAGCCCTTAATATCCTGCACGAAACGTTTGGCAGTCTCGTTCCACTCGTTACCGCCCCACGGCATAGCGTAGGGACAGCCATAGCATTCATGGCCCGGGCCGTACCCTTTCAGACGGTTGCCGGTGTTGTCGGCATTGGTGGACTTCTTCACCCTCCGCCCACACTTGCAGATGTAGGTGTTCATACCCGCACCTCCGTGTCCTTCAGACGGTCCAGCAGCTCGGCGAGCAGGGCACCGGACAGCGGCTTGATGTCGCCGCCACGCCAGCCATAGCAGAAGATGGTGCCGCACAGGGGCTGGCCGCGCACCACACGGTTGACCGGCTGGCCCGCCGTGCGGAAGAACAGCACCGCCGGGGTGCGCGGGAAGATGTAATGCTCCACCGTGCCGCCAAGCCGGGCCTCCATAGCGGAGAGGGTGTCCGGCAGATTTGCCGGTTCCGGGGCGCGGCCCGGTTCGATCAGAATACCTTTCATGCTTGTAAAAACCTCCAAAGTGTGTTATTCTTCGGGGTGATGGGGAGTAGAGAATCCATCACCCTTGGGCTCGTCCGTGCTGCGAACACGGGCGGGCCTTTTTGTTTTGCGTGGCAGGCTGTCCACCTCGCTGCGCGGGATGAGCTCCCGCTGGCAAATGTACTTGACGTGCTGCCTGCCGTCCTTGAACCAGTGGCAGACGGAAGCGGCAAAAGAATTTGCGCTGGCGTAGCCCAGCCGCCGGGCGCACATGGCAGCCGTGCTGCTGGCAATCAGGTCACCGCTCTTGGCGTCCCAGACCGTATACCAAAAGGCATTGTTGACAAGGTCAGGCATGGGGGTTACCCCACCTTCCGCTTGCCCTTGACGGTGTTCTGGGGCTCCTTGTGGACCTTCTTGCCGGCTTTCTCCTCGGCGTCCTGCACGGCAAAGCTGATGCGCATCAGGGCAAGGGCTGCCAGAATCAGCACCATGGCGGTGACGAACTCGCCGTCGGTGATCGTGCCGCCCACCTGCGCAGTGCCCTCGATGCCCAGGGCATACAGCAGGCCCGCGCCGAAGCTCCCGGCGGCCAGCACCTGCCAGACAGTGGATTTAATCTTCATCGTCATTCTCCTCTTTCAGCTTGCGGATCGTGCCGTAGAGAAGCCCGGACACCCACGCCATCTGCTTCTCGAAGTTGTGCGGGAAATAACCTTTCAGAATCTGCGCGATCGCATCCACCAGAAGATTCAGCGCGTCGCTGGGACCACCTTCGACCTTGATGGTCGAGTCCTCACTGTCGATGTAAAGTTTTGCTTTCATGTTCATGCTCCTTTCTCAACCTTCGGGAAGAAATACTCTCCGATCTGCTCCTGCGGGATGTGAAGCTCCCTGCAGATGGCGGTGATCTCGTAATGGCGCCACTCATTGTTCTTTTGCTCCGGCTTCGGGTTCAGGCGGGTGGACAGGGTACTTTCACCCATGCCGACCAGCTTGGCGAACTCCCGGTGCTCAAACCCTTCGTCCTCGATGAGGCGGGCCAGCTTCAGGTAAGGGCTTCTTGGCTTTCTCATGGCTTTTGTCCTCCTTCTTTTTGCGGATGTGTGCCAGCCGGTCAGGCTGGAGGGCGTCCCAGCGCTGTTCTGCCCAGCGCTTATTGCGGCCGTTCATGCTTCCAACTCCAGCAGCCAAGTCTCGGCCAGGGTCTGTAGGGTCAGGGTGCCGTCCGCATCGCACCGGATCAGGCGGCATTTGCCGCCGGGTTTGATCAGAATCATGTAACGTTCCATCTGTGTACCTCCTCTTTTTAGTCCGGGCTGAAAGTCTGGAACCGGTCATCGTGCCGGCTCTTGAATTCTTTCAACTCTCGGATATCTTCCGGCGTACAGCCGGTGTCCTCGTACTGGGCGAGGCGCTGCACAAGTGTTTCTTTGCGCTCCGGGCTCCAGTAGCCCGTCTTGATCCCGCTGCTGCGGGGGTGTGTCAGTCGGTCCATAGATCATGCCTCCTTGTTGTGGTCTCCCTTCTGCGGTATACTTGAGCGGGGAAGGGAGGTGGTAAAATGATGGATTTTGACAAAGTTGTTCTGTTAGAGGACGACATGCGCTACTTAGAACTGGCAAGATATGGTGCGGTTCTGCATTTGCATCCAGTAGATGCAGGGCATCTCGTTGAACTTGGCTTTCTCGCACCTTATGCACTTTCTAAAACCGGCGATGAATTTGTCGTCACAGAAACCGGTACGCTCTACACGAGTTACATAGACCGAAAGAAAAGATCAGAGCAGATAGTAGAGGATAGGGAAAGCTCCCGATACAGACAGGAAAACTTCCGAGAATGGACGGGGATTATTGTTTCAAACTTGATGGCTTTTGCGGCACTTATCCTTTCCGCCATATCGCTATGGAAACAATTGCAACCGTGATCGCCCATATGATAGCAGGCGACCAATATAGCCACCAAGGCGGCTTATGGGTTCGCACATAGTGGAAAATCCCCCGGCCCTCCGTCTCCGGCGGTTCGCCGGGCTTTTTGTTGTCCTTCATCTTCTTCACCTCCTTGCGTCCACCCTGGCCCTGCGTTACAATAAGAAAAAACGGAAGGGGGGTGAATACTGTGAATGACGGAAATAAGGTACGGCACAATCTGGCATTGGCTTACGCCAACAACAAGCTGCAAATCGCACTCCAGCGTGGAGAGCATCCGCAGAATCTTGATCTGGATGATCCTGCACAGGCGGCCTGCGCGCTGGCACATTGGTACAGAGCCTGTCTGGATGAACTCATTGAACTGGCGGACGATGAACTGTTCAGTCCATACAGCATGGATTAAAGAATCCGATTGTCCCGCTCCGATTTCACGGACGCCGACAGCATGCTGACGATGCGCTCCGCGTCCGAAAAATCAACCTTTTCGCTCTTGAGCTGCTCGAACAGCTTGAGGGCGATTTTCTTTAAGTGGTCAGAATGAGCACGGTTCTTTTGTATTTCTTCCTGAATGTTCATGTGAATTTGTACCTCCTTACTGCATGCTCTACTTTAAGTAGACATATTGGCGAAAAAAATTTGGTCAATTGGAATCCCAACGACCTCACTGATTTTCTTCGCAGTGGCGACTGTGGCATCTTCGGGCGATTGCTCGATTTTGCGGTATGTATCGCGCGAAATTCCGAGCTTTTCTGCCATTTCACGCTGGGTGAATCCTGCGTACTGGCGGGCTTGTTTTACAGTAAATCCCAAATCGTCAACCTCCTTTCGTCTGGGGTTGAGAATACTATACTCCACTTTTGGTAGAATGTCAAGAACTTAAAGTAGAAAATTTTCTAAGTGATGTTGACAATGCTCTACTTTTGGTGTAATCTCTACATATAAGGAGTGATTCAATTGAGCATCGCTGAAAATATAAAAAGAATCCGTACCGAGCATGGTCTATCGCAGGCAGAACTTGGCAAGATCGCCGGTGTCAGTGACAAGGCGGTGTCCACTTGGGAACTTGGCATCAAAACGCCCCGCATGGGTGCAGTTGAAAAAATGGCCAACTATTTTGGAATCGCCAAGAGTGCCATTGTGGATGACGTGCAGTCAACATCTGCTACGTCTGCCGTTCCTCCAGGCTTTCAGCCGATGCCGGAGATGGACATGGTCCCATTGGTGGGCCGGATCGCCTGCGGTACGCCGATCACGGCGGAACAGAACGTGGAGCGCATAGTCTGTGTGCCGTCCAAGTGGCGCTCCACCTTTACACTGACCTGCAAGGGCGACAGCATGGAACCACGGATCCATGACGGTGATCTGGTGGCCATCCGGAAGCAGCCGGAGGTGGAAAACGGCGAGATCGCTGCTGTGCGCATCGGGGAAGAGGCAACCCTGAAGCATGTCTATCTGCACGAGAACTTCATTGAACTGAGGCCGGAGAATCCGGCTTTCAACAGCATCATCCTCAGCCGGGAGGACATGAACGACGTTGTAATCGAAGGCAAGGCCGTCGGACTTTGCCGGGATATATAAACAAAACAGGAGGACATTATTATGGGCTTTATGGACACATTACAAAAAGAATCTTCTTACTCAGAGGCATCGGGCAACGCATACCAGTATGTTGTTCTTCAGGTGACGCTGAAAGAAAAGTTTATCGGTACCGGTTCCGGCAACCTGACGGAGTTGGAAAACGTCATCAACCAGCAGGCTGCTAAAGGCTACCGCCTGCACACGATTACCACCGCCAACGGTGGCAGCAAGGGCCTGATGGGCGGTGACCGCATTCAGGCTACAATGGTTTTTGAAAAGGTGAACTGATATAAGGACGAAAGAAAACGCCCGCCGGGCATGCCGATGGTCTACACCGGCCCCCAGCTGGAAGATGTGCACATTGAGGGCAAAGCCGTGGGGTATACGCACTGGTTCTGATGTAATAAATACCTGCAGGCTTCTGTCTGCGGTAAAAAATGTGAGGAGGTGACCGTACCCCGAAAATATAATGGTGCTCGAGTTGGAGCTTATATCAGAAAGGACGGAAAAAACATGAAAAAGAAAATCGTCTCATTGTTCGCGGTGCTGGCACTTTGCCTTGCTTTTGCAGTTCCGGCGTTTGCTGCGAACTACAGCAAATGGACCGCCACCGAATTTTCAGGTCAGACAGACTTCGGGTATTTCTACACCTATGAAGGAGAAGACCGCTCGAGCTATCCTTATCAAGCAGTAAATTACAAATGTTTCTCGGTTGTGTCCGCAGATGGACAGCGTTTTTATGCAGCAATCAAGGACTCTCAGTATGAGTATGCAAAGGCTGCACTCGATCACCAGCAGATTACTCTGAAGGGATTGTATCAGCAAACAGCAGGCGATGGCTCTCCTATTTTCTTATCCAGTGAAGTTGTCACGACAAATGAAAAAGGAGAAAAAGTGAGCACACCGTTTGGTAATGTTGTGTGGGCGGCTATTGACCACGGCAAAACGAGTGCGGAAACCTTCAAAAAGTTCTATGAAGTGTATTCTGATTGCATGATTACCGTTGCTGATGACGATTCCTATCTCATGATTGACACAAATCCGTTCAACTACAAGGGCGGAGACTCGAGCTTGATCGAGACAGGCCTCAACCATATCGAGACGATTAACAAGGCACTGGGCTTGCCTGACTGGCTCTATGAAGAAATGCTGAAAACTCGAGCTTTGGACGGGCGTCAAAAAGAATCCTTTGACAATGTAACTGTGACTTGGTCTTATCATCCGGACCAGGGCATGGAAGCCATCTACCGCACAAACAACTAAATAAAAAGAAGTCCCTCCACCGGTGTTACCAGCACCAGTGGAGGGATCCCGAACCGCTTGCCGGATGGCGTCACGATCCTACAGAATTGCGACTCTGCACAAACTATGATACCACCTCCGGGCAGGCTTGTCAAAGTGTATCTGTGGAGGTGCATTTTATGGGAAAACGAACCAACACAGCAGCCTGGCTGCCGAATCAGCAGCGCTGGCAGATCAACGTCCAAAAGAATGGTGTGCGCAGATCCTTTACCAGCTCAAAGCCCGGCCGCACCGGCCAGCGTGAAGCCAATGCAAAGGCGGACGCATGGCTGGATGACGGCATCAGCAATACTCGGATGCTGGTAGAAGCAGCCTATCCGCAGTGGATCGGCGAGCTGAAACTGACCACCAGCCGCTCCAACTGGGAACCGATCCAGAGCCGGTGGAACGTCTGGGTGCGTCCAGTCATTGGCCGGAGGCGTGTGGGAGACCTGACGGAACAACAGCTGCAAGCCATCATCAACAAAGGATTTGCAGGAGGACTGAGCAAAAAATACCTTTCCAACATGTGCACGGATTTGACCATGTTCTGCAAATGGCTGCGCCTGAGCAAAATGTCCACTCTGCGGCCGGAAGAACTGCATGTGCCAAAGGGTGCACGCTCCAAGGAAAAAGAAATATTGCAGCCGGAGGATCTGCGTACACTTTTTGAGGTGGACACTACGATCCTGGACGGCAAACTGATCGAGGATCCTTATGTCAATGCGTACAGGTTTAGCGTTGTGACTGGCCTTCGTCCGGGCGAGCTGATCGGACTGAGCTGGAAGGACGTTAAGGGTGGCCGGGTGAAGATCCGGCGAGCTATAAACACCCGTGGCGAGGAAACCCGCGGCAAGAACGACAACGCTGTGCGCGCCTTTGCACTCACCGATAGTGCGGCCGCTATTCTGCAGGCACAGAAAAAGCTGACAGGCGGGCAGGAGAGCGTGTTTTGCATCTCCTGTGAGGACACCTATAGAAAATATTGGCGGCGCTACTGCGAGGCCAACGGCCTGCACTATGTTCCGCCGTATAATCTCCGGCACACGTTCGTATCACTGGCAAAAACGCTGCCAGAGGGACAAGTCAAGCCCTTGGTTGGCCACTCCCGCCAGATGGACACGTTCGGGATCTACGCGCATCTTATTCATGGCGAGGATGTGCAGACTGCCGCAGACCTGGACAACGTTCTCAGCAGGGTTCTTGATCCGGAAAGTCTTGAGAAATAACACATTTTGTAACACGTTTCTATTTCTCGCACCGTGTTTGCGGTTTCCTTCCCGGAGAAGTGGATTTCGGAATTTAACGGAAGTACGTTGGATATGTATGTCGGGTTTTCGCCGGAAAAGTTCTGGACCGGGTTCGACCCCCGTCGGCGGCATGAAGAAAAGCACCTGAGAACGATGGTTCTTGGGTGCTTTTTTCATGCTTGTATTCCGGAAAGGGGATGATATGCACAGGCTGCGGTCGAGCGGATGGAGAGACTTTGCGGTCTGTTCACAGTTCATTCGGAAAAAGTGCTTTTTCTTTCCATGGTTTCATGCTATAATAAAAAAACGATACGATCCGTGATCGTAACGGGGCAGGGGGCCGCTGGCCGTCCTGCCGGGGCAGTGCCCGCAAACTGCGGCGGGCGGGAAACAGAAAAAGAGAGGCGAATCGAGATGTTGGATATGATCAAATGCAGCACCGGCGGCGCATACTATGCCCGCGGCGAGTGGGTGCCGGCAGACGGCAACGCACCGGCAGCACTGGCCGCCAAGGGCTTTGATGCCGCTGCGGTGGAAAACGCCAAGACCGGTACCATGGCCTACAGCATTCTGCAGGCTCACAACACCAGCGGCGATGCCGAAAACCTGAAGATCAAGTTTGACGCCATGGCCAGCCATGACATCACCTTTGTGGGCATCATCCAGACGGCCCGCGCGTCCGGCCTGGAAAAGTTCCCCATCCCGTATGTGCTCACCAACTGCCACAACAGCCTGTGCGCCGTGGGCGGCACCATCAACGAGGATGACCACCGCTTCGGCCTGTCGGCTGCCAAAAAGTACGGCGGCATCTTTGTGCCCCCGCATCTGGCTGTCATCCACCAGTACATGCGTGAAAAGTTTGCCGGCTGCGGCAAAATGATCCTTGGCTCGGACTCCCACACCCGCTACGGTGCACTGGGCACCATGGCCATCGGCGAGGGCGGCGGCGAGCTGGCAAAGCAGCTGCTGGGCCGCACCTACGATGTGGCCCGTCCGGGTGTGGTGGCCATTTACCTCACCGGCAGCCTGCCTGCCGGCTGCGGCCCCCACGATGTGGCCATTGCGCTGGTGGGCAAGCTGTTCAAGAGCGGCTATGTCAAGAACAAGGTCATGGAGTTCGTCGGCCCCGGCATTGCCTCCCTGCGGCAGGACACCCGCAACGCCATCGACGCCATGACCACCGAGACCACCTGCCTGTCCTCCATCTGGGAGACCGACGAGACCACGCAGAAGTTCCTTGCCGTGCACGGCCGTGCTGCGGATTACAAGAAGCTGGCCCCGGCGGACCTTGCCTACTATGACGGCGTTGTGGAAGTGGATCTGTCGGCCATCCGTCCGATGATCGCTCTGCCCATGCACCCCTCCAATGCCTTTACCATCGAAGAGCTGAACGCCAATCTGGAGGACATCCTGCACGCCTGCGAAGAGGATGTGCAGAAGCTCATCGGCCGCAAGGATGTGCACCTGGACCTGTGCAACAAGATCGAGAACGGCAAGCTGCGGGTGGACCAGGGCGTGATCGCCGGTTGTGCAGGCGGTTTGTACGACAGCATCTATGAGGCGGCTTCCATCCTCAAGGGCCGCACCGGCGGCTGCGGCGACTACGCCCTCAGCGTGTACCCCGGCAGTCAGCCCATCATGATGGAACTGGTGCGCACCGGCGTGATCAGCGAACTGATGGCCAGCGGTGCCACCGTGCGCACGGCTTTCTGCGGCCCCTGCTTCGGCGCAGGCGATGTGCCCGCCAACGGGGCACTGTCCATCCGCCACACCACCCGCAACTTCCCCAGCCGCGAAGGCTCCAAGCCCGGCAATGGCCAGCTGGCGGGTGTGGCCCTGATGGATGCCCGCAGCATTGCGGCCACCACGGCCAACGGCGGCATCCTGACCCCGGCCACCGACATCGACTACGATCCCACCGTGCCGGAGTACCAGTACGATCCTTCCAGCTACGACACCCGCGTGTATCAGGGCTTTGGCAAGGGCGACTACGACGCCCTGCTCAAGCTGGGCCCCAACATCAAGGACTGGCCGGAGATCGCACCGCTGGGCAACAACCTGCTGCTGAAGGTGGCATCCTACATCACCGACCCTGTTACGACCACCGACGAGCTGATCCCCTCCGGTGAGACTTCCTCCTACCGCTCCAACCCCCTGGGTCTGGCCGAGTTCACCCTCAGCCGCAAGGACCCGGAGTATGTGGGCCGTGCCAAGGCCGTGCGTGCCGAAGAAGAAGCCCGCCGTGCCGGCAAAGCCGATGACGCCCTGCTGGCAAAGGTGCACGCCGTGCCCGGCTGCGAGAACCTGACCTGGAACGACCTGCAGATCGCCTCCACCATCTTTGCAGTCAAGCCGGGCGACGGCTCCGCCCGTGAACAGGCCGCCAGCTGCCAGCGTGTGCTGGGTGCCGGGGCCAACATCGTCACCGAGTACGCCACCAAGCGTTACCGCTCCAACCTGATCAACTGGGGCATGCTGCCCCTGCAGCTGGCCGGGGCTACGCCCTTCGGGCTGGGGGATTACATCCTCATCCCCAATGTGCGTAAAGCGCTCAAGGGCGACCTGAAAGACATCAAGGCCTATGTGCTGGGCGATGCTCCCAAGGCGTTTGACCTCTACATGGCTCCGCTGACCGACGACGAGCGTCAGATCCTGGCCGACGGCTGCCTGATCAATTTCTACAAACATTAAAGAGGCGTTTCCATGTCCTGCGATCTTCACAACCATTCCACCTGTTCCGACGGCTCGGTGCCCATCCAGCGCCTGCCGGGCATCGCGGCCCGTACCGGACTGCACGCCATTGCCATCTCCGACCACGACACCACCCTGAGTGCGGCGTACTGCTACGCCCATCCCCGACAGGAGGGCGTGGAGCTGATCCCGGCGGTGGAGCTGACCGGTTACGATTTTGAGCGCCAGCACCGGGTGCATCTGCTGTGCTATTACCCCAACCTGGACTGTGTCCCGCTCCGGGAGCACTGCGAGATCATGAAGCGGCGGCGCAATGCCTGCGGCCTGCAGACGGTCCATGAGCTGGAGGCGATGTACCCGCAGTTCACTGAGGAGCTTGTCTTGGAGACGGCGGCCGAAAGCGGCGTGATCTACAAAAGCGGCATCATGCAGGTGCTGGGGGAGCTTGGCCTGAGTGACGGCAGCATTTACGGCGGGACCTACCACAAGCTGTTCGGCTGGAATCCCCGCGGCATCGTGCTGCACTCGCCGGAGTATCTGCCGGTGCGGGAAGTGCTGGCCACGGCCAAGGCCAGCGGTGGTGCCGTGGTGTTTGCGCATCCCACCGTCTACAAGAGCATGCCGCTGGTGCGCGAACTGGCGGCAGAAGGCGCCATTGATGGTATTGAGGTGGACCACCCCAGCAACAGCCCGGAGGACCGCGCGGAGTGCGTGCAGCTTTGCCGGGAATACGGCCTTGTGCCCACGGCCGGGACGGATTTCCATGGCCGGAACCACAAGGTGCCCCATCCCATCGGCACCTGTACCGTTCCGGACGAGACGGTCACCCGCCTGCAGGAGATCGCCCGCAAACGGGGCGGCGGCAATGGTACACGATAAAGCCGGAAAAGGCTTTTCCTTTATAAGAAAGAGAGAGGAAGTTTGAAACCATGAGCAAGGAATTCAGTTTTGCAAACAAAGGCACCTGCTCCAAGCAGACCAATTTTGTCCTGAACGACGACCACACCATTGCGTCCATCGAGGTCATCGGCGGCTGCAACGGCAACCTGAAAGGCATCTGCCAGCTGGTCACCGGCATGAAAGCCGAGGACGTCATTGCACGTCTGGACGGTACGCTGTGCGGGTTCCGCAACACCAGCTGCCCGGACCAGATCGCACAGAACCTGAAGAAGGCTCTGGAAGAGATGAACTGACCGGAAACCGATCGAAACGCGGACACCGCGCTTTGCAGAAATGCAGGGCGCGGTGTCTTTTTTTGTGTACGGGAAAAGCGAAAAATGCACAATATGCAATCAAATGAATAAGAATGCAATGATATGCACTTTTGATAAGTCGGACTTTTGAGAGAAAAGTGAGTGAAAGAACAAAAATGTGTTGCACTTCCCGGAAAACGCACTCGAAGTGCAACACAAGCGTAACGAAAAAAGGAAACACTTCCGGATGATGTTGCACTTGTGTTACGATTCTGAACGGACCGATTTTTGAATTTTTTGCATTTTTGTCCCGAAAAATTGCGCAAAACCCCTTGACGATGAGATGCTCTTGTGATACTCTTGTGACACAAGAGTTGCACTTGTGAAACGCACGAGTTGCAAAACGGATTTGCAACGCGCAACCGATCAAATGCAAAACGGCTTTTATACAAAAAGCTGTATCAGGAGGATGTCTTATGAAACTCGAAATGCGTACTGTTCAGAAGATCGCGGCAGCTGCTATGACGCTGGCTGTGATGTTTGGCTGCGCATCTCCGCTCAAGCCTCTGGCTGCGAGCGCTGCACAGAACACTGTGTCGGTTTCTGCGGACATCGACGAAGAAAACTCCTACATCAGCGCACAGGATCAGATGTACCAGAAGGATTTCCTGAAGCTCATCAACAAGGCCCGTGCAAAGGCCGGTCTGAACAGCGTGGAGCTGGGCGATGCCGCCCATAACGCCGCCGCTGCTGAGCGTGCCGAGGAGCTGGCTACCACGTATTCTTATGTGCGTCCCAACGGTCAGCGCGACTTCACCGTTTTTGCCGAGAACGGCATCGACGATGTGTCCGTTGGCGAGAACTATCTGGCCGGCGTGTCCACTCCGGACTCCGCCATGGACCAGTGGATGAACCTCGATTTTACCCGTGAGCGCATCCTGAATGCGGATGCCACCACCGTGAGTGTCGGCCACTATGAGGGCGGTGCCTACGGCAACTACTGGGTGCTGATCTTCTCTTACCCCGAAAACTCTCACACCGATGACTTCCGTCAGGAAGTGCTGAATCTGGTCAATGTCGAGCGTGCAAAGTACGGCCTGACCCCGCTGGTGATGGGCGATGCCAACCTGACCGCTGCTGCACAGAAGCGTGCCGAAGAGATCGCTACCGTCAACTCCCATACCCGTCCGGATGGCAGCAAGTGCTTCACCGTGCTCAAGGAGTACGGCGTGACCGCAGCTCCCACCGGTGAGAACGCCGCCTGGGGCAGCGTTTCTCCGCAGGAGGTCGTGGATGCCTGGATGCAGTCCGAAGGCCATCGTGCCAACATCCTGAACCCCGAAGCCCGTGCCATGGGCGTTGGCTACTACTACAACAGCAGCAGCACCTGGGGCCATCAGTGGATCCAGATCTTCACCAAGTGATATCCTCTTCATCATCATACCAAGATACCTTCTCCCTTTCTTGAAAAGTTGTGTGCGAGGAAAGCCCGGCAGCGAAAGCTGCCGGGCTTTTCACTTGCACAAATGGCGTTTTATGTTATACTGATTCTGAATAACACGCAGGAGGAACCATTGTGGAGGATTACCGGACCATCCGCGGTACGGCCGTGGGCGAATACGAAGAGAAGAAGAGCCGCTTCATTGCGCAGCTCTCCTTTGCGGACAGCGAGGAGGCCGCCGTGGCATTCCTGGAGCAGGTGCGCGCGGCCAACCGCACGGCGCGGCACAACGTGTATGCTTACCGGCTGCGGGAGGGGAATTGGGAACGCTACTCCGACGATGGCGAGCCGGCCAAAACGGCCGGGACCCCGGCACTGGAGGTGCTGCAGCACAGCGGCCTGACGGATCTGATCGTGGTGATCACCCGTTACTTCGGCGGGGTGCTGCTGGGCACCGGCGGGCTGGTGCGTGCGTACACCACGGCCACGGCCCGCGCGCTGGAAAATGCTGAGGTGGTCACGGTGCGCAGTGTGGTGGAGCTGCGCATGACGGTGGACTATTCTCTTTACGAGCGGGCATCCCTGCTCATCGACGCCGCCGGGGCAAAGCAGGCTGCGCCGGAGTTCGCCGACCGGGTCACCCTGCGCTGGCAGATGCCGGAACACACCGAAGGTCCGCTGCTGGAACAGCTGCGGGAGCTGACCCGGGGCGGGGCGGAGGCAGCAGTGTCTGAGCCATTCTACGCACCTTTTTAAAAATCAAGTGAATTTTAGGAGCTGACACAGAACTTCCCCCTTCGACAGGGCCGTTGTGCTACAATTGCCGCAGGCGCGGCGCGTGGGATCGGCTGCGCCGGGATTTCCGGTGGAAAGGGGGGAGAAGAACCAGAAAAGGGAGGGGACCAGCATGGATGTGCGCCAGAGAACCGAAGAGATCGAACACCTGACCTTTGCACCGTGGGCGACCTTCAGCGATGCCAGCCGCGGCCGGGCGGTGCCGGAGCCGCAGGATCCGCTGCGCCCGGTGTTTCAGCGTGACCGCGACCGGGTGCTGCACTGCAAGGCGTTCCGCCGCCTGAAGCAAAAGACCCAGGTATTCCTGTCCCCGGAAGGGGACCTGTACCGCACCCGGCTGACCCATACGCTGGAGGTGTCGCAGATCGCCCGCACCATTGCCCGCGCCCTGCGCCTGAACGAGGACCTGACCGAGGCCATCAGCCTGGCCCATGACCTGGGCCACACGCCCTTTGGCCACGCCGGAGAACGGGCGCTCAACCAGCTCTGCCCGGGCGGGTTCAAGCATTATGTGCAGAGCCTGCGGGTGGTGGACAAGCTGGAAAAAGAGGGCAGGGGCCTCAACCTGAGCTGGGAAGTGCGCAACGGTATCGTGACCCACACCAAAGGCACCTGGGCTGCTACCCCGGAAGGGCGCATCGTACGCATGGCAGACCAGATCGCCTACGTCAACCACGACATCGAGGACGCCGTGCGCGCCGGTGTGCTGGACCCGGACATCCTGCCCAAAGACTGCACTGCGGTGCTGGGCACCACCAAATCCGCCCGCATCACGACCATGATCAACAGCATCCTGCGCAATAGCGACGGCAATGTACGGGTGGGTACGGAGGAGAATGAGGCCTTTCTGGCCCTGCGGGACTTCATGTACGCCACCGTCTATGTGGACAAAACCGCCAAACGCGAGGAACAAAAGGTGGACAAGGTGATCGGGGAGCTGTATGACTACTACCTGAACCACATCGACCGGATGTCCAATTTCTACGTTCAGCTGGCGTATCAGGAAGGCCGTGACCGCGCGGTGACCGACTACATCAGCGGTATGAGCGACGAGTTTGCCATCCGTACCTTTGAGGAGCTTTTTGTGCCGCAGAAGTGGCATGTTCTATAAACCGGAAAGGTCGTTTGAAAATCCATGATCCCACACGAATACATTGAGGAACTGACCCGCCGCACCGACATCGTGGAGTTGGTGGGCAGCTATGTGCAGCTCAAGCGCAAGGGGCGGCTGTACGGCGGGCTGTGCCCCTTCCACAGTGAAAAATCGCCCTCCTTTTATGTTTACCCGGACACCCAGAGCTTTTACTGCTTTGGCTGCGGGGCCGGCGGCGATGCCATTACCTTTGCCAAAAAGATCAACAGCATCGACTACCCGGAGGCCGTCAAGATGCTGGCGGCCCGCGCCGGGATGCCGGAACCCCAGGAGGACGACAAGACCGGCAGGATGCGCAGCCGCATCCTGTCCATGAACAAGGAGGCGGCACGGTTTTTCCATGCCTGCCTCAACTCCACTGTGGAGGAGGCCCGGCAGGCCCGTGCCTACTGGCGACGGCGCGGCCTGGACGACAAGACCATCGTCCGGTTCGGGCTGGGCTATGCCCCCAACGACGGGCAGGCCCTGTATCAGTTTTTGCGCGACAAGGGCTACAATCAGCAGGAGCTGGACGCCAGCGGTCTGTTCAAGCGCAGTCCGTCCGGGCGGATCTACTGTCTGTTCTGGAAGCGGGTGATGACCCCCATTTTTGATCTGCGGGGCAACATCATTGCCTTTGGCGGCCGCGTGCTGGATGACTCCAAGCCCAAATACGTCAACAGCCCAGAAACGCTGGTCTACCACAAGTCGGACACGGTATTTGCGCTGCAGATCGCCAAGCGCAGTGCGTCCCGGCGGTTCGTGCTGTGCGAGGGCTATATGGACGTCATCAGCATGCAGCAGGCCGGCATCGACACAGCAGTGTGTGCCTGCGGCACGGCCCTGACCCCGGATCAGGTGCGGCTCATCAGCGAGTACGCGGACGAAGTCATCCTGAGCTACGACTCGGACGAGGCGGGCCAGAAAGCCACCCTGCGGTCGCTGGAGCTGTTCCGCAACAGCCCGGTCAAGGTGGGCGTGCTGCAGATCCCCGGTGCCAAGGACCCGGATGAGTACATCAAAAAGTATGGTGCCGAGCGCTTCAAGGCACTGCTGGACGGCGTGGGCAATGCGCTGGACTTCCGTCTGGGACGACTGCGCAGTCAGTATGACCTTTCGCAGGATGCCCAGCGGCTGGAGTATGTCAAGCAGGCGGTGGACTTGCTGGCTGAGCGCTCCAGCCCCACGGAGCAGGAGGTGTACGCCGGACGTCTGGCCGAGGAAACCAACATCTCCAAGACCGCCATCATGACCCAGCTGGAAACGGCTGTAAAACGGGTAGGCAGCAAGCACCGTTATGAAAAGAAAAAGGCTGTGCTGCAGTCCGGTGAGATGAACCAGATCAAGGTGTCCTACACAGCAGGCGGCAGCCGGGCACTGGGCATCGTCAGCGCACAGCAGCGTCTGCTGGCGGCCATCCTGCGGGAACCGCAGTATCTGGATCTGGTCAAGGATCAGCTGACGGCAGAGCAGTTCATCCAGCCCCAGCAGAAGGAGCTGTATGAAGCCATGCTGCGGTGCCGGGAGCAAGGCGTGGAGATCAGCCTGACCGCCCTGCACGCTTTTGCCGGGGAGGAGGCCCTGAATGAACTGAGCCATCTTGCGGCACAATACAGCGATGTGAACTGTACACCGGATGACATCCGGTTGTATCTGGACCGCATTGCCCGGGGCATGCCCGTGGCAAGCAAGGCGGCCAGCATGACAAACGAGGAACTGAGCAGCTACTTCCAGTCGATGCGCGAAAAAAAGCAGGGGCTCGTGTGCGAAGAAGAATGAGGCCCGCTTTCCCCTCCGGCTGGAGCAGGAGAGGAAAGGAGCAGGAATCATGCAGAAATTGTCGCAGACCGAGGAACTGGCCCGGACGCTGGCGGCACACGCCCGGCGCAAGACCCTGACCCCGGACCAGATCAGCCGCGCCATGGACGAGGCGGACTATGATGTGGCCCGGCTGGATGAACTGTACGAAGCGCTGGAAGCCCGGGGCGTGCACATTGCCGAGGACGAGGAAGCGGAGCTTCCGCCGCTGGACGAAACGCAGCTTGGTCAGCTGGAACACGAACTCTCCGCCGAGGGCGTGGCGCTGGATGACCCAGTGCACACCTATTTAAAGGAGATCGGCCGGGTGCCGCTGCTTACGGCACAGCAGGAAGCAGACCTTGCCCGCGCCGCACAAGCCGGGGACGCCGACGCTCGCCGTGCTCTGAGCGAAGCCAACCTGCGGCTGGTGGTGTCGGTGGCCAAGCGCTATGTCGGGCGGGGGCTGCCGTTTCTGGACCTGATTCAGGAAGGAAACCTCGGCCTGATGAAGGCGGCCGAAAAGTTTGAGCCGGAGCGCGGCTTCAAGTTTTCCACCTACGCCACCTGGTGGATCCGGCAGTCCATTACCCGTGCGATTGCAGACCAGGGCCGTACCATCCGCATTCCGGTGCATCTGGTGGAGAACATCAACCGGGTCAAAAAGACAGCAGGGGAGCTGCTGCGCAAAAATGGCCGGGAGCCCACGGTGGAGGAAATTGCCGTGCAGCTGGATCTGGAACCGGACCGGGTGCGGGAACTGCTGCAGCTGGCACAGGATCCCATCAGTCTGGAAACGCCGGTGGGCGAGGAAGAGGATGCCCATCTGGAGGATTTCATCCAGGATGAGGAAGCGGGTGTTCCGGTGGACGAAGCCGGGCGGCAGCTGCTGCGCCGGGAACTGATGAACGTGCTCAAGAGCTTGACGCCCCGGGAAGAGCGGGTGATCGCCCTGCGCTTCGGGCTGGAGGACGGGCGTTCCCGGACGCTGGAAGAGCTGGGCCGGGAGTTCAACGTGACCCGGGAGCGGGTGCGGCAGATCGAAGCCAAAGCCCTGCGTAAGCTGCGGCATCCCAGCCGCGCCAAGCGCCTGCGGGATTATCTGGATGAGTGAAGCGCTGATAACATTATAAGAGGGAGCCTCTGAAAAATCTGCGGATTTTTCGGAGGCTTTTTTGTGTGCAAAGAAGTCGTACTTCAGAATACAAGAGACAAGATAGACAAATTGCACAAGGCTGTTTTGGTATGGAACGTGCAAAATAAAAATATCAACCCCTAAAACGGAGAAAATTGACACGCTGCCGGGTGTACGGAATAAACCGGCAAAAATCAAAAAAATGCACAGAAATCGTGAAAAATGGCTTGACAACTGGGCTTTTAGGGTGTATACTGCGTTAGTATCACATAATGGACTAATGCGCCTAAAAGAGGAATGCGCCGGGGTCGGCTGAGTGGGTCAAACCGCAAAGTTTGTGAAAAACGCCGAAACGTTCCTTCCGACGCGGGTCGAATTATGTGTGTCTGCTCAAATTTGACCCGTGTATACGACATCCCGTAGAGTATAAAAGTAAGGAGTGGTTGATTTTATGATGAAAGTCAAGCCCGTC
>OGGQ01000904.1_pt1 | contig 41606 bp, 37 predicted proteins | sample 1571191 | NCBI WGS metagenome assembly OGGQ01 (sample SAMEA2582061, study PRJEB24529) | metagenome | biome: Human gut stool | place: China | collected 2011
CCGCCGAGGGCGATGATCACGTCGGGCTGGAACTCGTGCATGGCAGGCAGCCCCTTCATAGCGTCCTGAATCTGGGGGTCCACCCGGATGTCATAGAAGATGCTGGTAGCAATCCCCATCTCCGTCAGCTGGTCAATGACCGGCTGGCACATGCCCATTTCAAAGAGGTTGGCGTCAGTGACGATGAATGCCTTCTTAGAGTGGTAGTAATCCTTCAGCTCCCGCAGGGCAACCGGCGTGCAGCCCTTCTTGAAGTAGACCTTCTCAGGCAGTCTCAGCCACAGCATGTTCTCTCTCCTCTCCGCCACGGTCTTGATGTTCAGCAGCTGATGGATATTGGTCTGACCGGCGAAGGAGCTTCCGCCCCAGGAGCCGGGTCCCAGCGTCAGGGACGGGGCGGTATCAAAGTTGTAGAGATCACCGATGCCGCCAAAGGAGGTGGGCATGTTGATCAGCACCCGGGCGGTCTGCATCTTGGCGCCGAAGGCGTCGATCTTCTCACGCTCGGTGGGGTCCACATACAGCGCGCCGCTGTGACCCGCGCCGCCTTCACTCACCAGCTTATAACAGATATCCAGGGCCTGCTCAAAGGTCTTGGCCCGGTACATCCCCAACACGGGGCAGAGCTTCTCGTTGGCCCAGGGGTTGTCGTGGCTTAAATCGTCCGTCTCCGCAATGAGCACCTTGGTGCCCTCGGGAATCTGGATGCCCGCCATCGCCGCCAGCTGAGCGGGGGAGCGCCCCACAGCGGTGGCCTTGACGCCATGGGTGGCGGCGTTGAAAAACACCTCGCCGATCTTCACAGCCTCTTCCTGGTTCAGGAAATAGCAGCGGTTATCCTGGAATTCCTTTTTCACCTTGTCATAGATACTGTCCAAAACGGTGACATGCTGCTCCGCCGCGCAGATCATGCCGTTGTCAAAGGTCTTGGAGTGAATGGTGGAGGAGACCGCATTCTTAATATCACAGCTGTCGTCAAAGATGACGTTGCAGTTGCCCGGTCCAACGCCAATGGCAGGAGTACCGGAGGAGTATGCCGCTTTCACCATGCCGGCGCCGCCTGTGGCCAGAATCAAATTGACCTCCCGCATCATCACCTGGGTCATCTCAATGGAGCTCTCGTCCATCCAGCAGATGATGTTCTCCGGAAGCCCTGCCTTCTCTGCCGCCTCTTTCATGATGCGGGCCGCCTCAATGGTGCAGCGCTTAGCAGTGGGATGGGGAGAGATCAAAATGGCATTGCGGGTTTTCAGGCAGATCAGAATCTTGAAAATACAGGTAGAGGTGGGGTTCGTTGTGGGGGTCACAGCGCCCACGATACCTACTGGCTCAGCGATCCGCTTGGTACCGAAAGCCTTGTCCTCCTCGATGACGCCGCAGGTTCTGACATGCCGGAAGTAATTATGTACATGCTCGGAGGCGTAGTTATTCTTGATCACCTTATCCTCCACAACGCCCATGCCAGTCTCGGCCTGGGCCATTTTTGCCAGGGGAATTCTTGCCTTGTCAGCGGCCATGGCCGCCTGCTTGCAGATCTCGTCCACCTGTTCCTGTGTGAACTTGCTGTAAACAGCGGCTGCCGTGCGCATTTCTGCCAGTTTAGCTTCCAGAGTCTCCACAGAGTCAATTCGGTCAATCTTCTTTGCCATGTTGTCCTCCTGTCAGCAAAATGAATCCCTCTTGTAAATTTATATGCATCAGGCTATATGTAAAGTCTGACGATACACAGATCTTTCACGAAAAGTTCCAGCAGATTAAACCTGTGAGATACCCTCCTGTTCCCACGCACAGCCCACACCCAAAATTGTATATTCTAACAAAATTTTAACAGTTTTTTATTCTTTCTCTGTTCTTTTTATAGAATAGTGCTCCTGTAAATAAATGTCAAGCATCGTCGCCTTTTTAACAAAACTTTTGTATTAATTGCCACTTATTATTGAAATCTATTGTCATTTCTTCCAAAATTGTTAAGTTAATATCGTAACTAATTCCTATATATTCTGCGGACGGCTAGGAGAAGCGTTCCTTCTAGCTTTATCTCTGGATTCGTTGGAACAAACTGGATACTGCCTCTCCATATTTCCTATTTAATTTCCTCCTTAATAAGATTCACGATTTGCATATAATATACATTAATATATTTATATTTTTTCACCCGCTTTTTCTTCACTGGTATAATCTATGCGGTCGGAACTCCTAACAGAAGTTCCCCTACAGTTTGTTTCGATATAGTCTCTTTTTTGAGTGCTAATGGCCACAGGGATTCCATGGTGGCTTTCTCCCGATCTACCGTCAGAAGCGTTGGCAGAAAAAATCGGAACCGCTTATTGCGGTTCCGATCTATGGGATATCTCTTGAATCTGGGTTCCAGCCGCCAGATCAGCAGGGGTCAGGGTCCCTGCTGCATCTAGGAGGGCGGTGTGGAAACTCCCCGGCCCCCGGCCTTGGGTTCGCTCCTCCGCCTGGGCGGCACAGACCTTCCAAAACGCAGAGGCCAGCAGCGCCGCCTCCCGTGCACCGGCAACGGCGGCAAAGGCCCCACAGAGGACCGAGAGCATGCAGCCCGTCCCGGTGATCCTGGACATTTGGTCGCTCCCTCCCCACAGTACCCAGGTGGAAGCTCCGTCGGTAACAATGTCCTCTGGCCCTGATAGCAGTACCACGGTACGGCGGCTCCGAGCCAGCGCCACAGCAGCATAGAGCCGTTCTCGCTGACTGGCGGGTCCGGGGCTGTCCACGCCCTGCTCCCGGCTGTTCATCGCCAGCAGGGCCTGAGCCTCTCCCAGATTCACCCGCAGGATAGACGGCGTCCAGAGGTGGAGGAGTTCTTGGGTGCGCCGCAGCCGCCAAGGGCTGGCGCCCACCCCTACCGGGTCCAGCACCACCGGATGTCCCAGGCGGACGGCCTCACAGCCGCAGAGCCTGCAAACCTCAAAGCGCTCCTCGTCCGGGGTGCCGGTATTGAGCACCGTAGCGGACGCAGCAGCGGTGATCTCCGCCATCTCCTGGGGAGCGCAGGCCATCATGGGGCTGGCGCCCACCGCCAGGGCCAGGTTCGCGCAGTCGTTGGCGGTGACTAGGTTGCTGACACAGTGGATCAAAGGGCGCTGGCGCCGCAGAGCCTCCAGCGGGCCAACATCCAACATGGCAGTCCCCTCCTATGAAACATTTCTTTTAGTGACTCAGGGCGGTTTGCATGGAGTGCAGAGCGCCGCTCTTTTTCAGGGCCGTCAGCAAGGCACCCGCCAGAATAGACCCGGCGGCGGTGGAAATCAAGAACGGTACTACAAAGGCGGTGTAAGTCTCCGGCGTCAGACCCATCAGCTCTTTGGCAACGGGATAGGCAGCAAGCCCCCCAATGACACCGGTGCCGAAGACCTCCGCCACCAGGGTAGCGGGCAGATTTTTCATTTTCCAGTACACCAGGCCGCACAGCAGCGCACCGCACATGCTCCCCGGAAAGGCCATCAAGGACCCTAGATGGAAGAGGTTTCGCAGCAAACTGGCCACAAAAGCTACTGCCACGCCCCAGCCTGGACCCAGAAATACAGCGCAGACCACATTCACCATATGCTGCACCGGCGCGCACTGGCTGCCCAACACCGGGAACTGCAACAGACTGCCCACCACGGCCACAGCGCACAGTACGCCGGCCAGGGCCATTTTTTTCACTTGAGCATTTCTCATAAAAAACTCCTTTGCATCAGACATGAACCGCAGGGAGAAAACGTCTTGACGAGCAGCGTTTTCCCCTTGCACAGCAAGGTGACAGGCGGAAACACCGCCTGCGGAAACTCGGTCGAGGCTTCCTGGCCTCCTCTCACGCCGGAACACGGCTTCCCATCGCTGCTTGTCTGGCCCGGACCCAGGGCGCTCCCCCTCGGCCCGCTCCCGGTCTTCCGGGGCGCCGCAATTCTCTCCGCGCACACTCCTTTCACAAAAGAGTTGAAAACAGCGGGCACCCGCATGGGTGCCCGCCGCGCCAAGCTGCCTGAACGACTTCCTACGGTGGCATGACCCACATCAGGTGAAGGGTCGAAGCATTTGCTTCCTCTCAGCCCAAATGGACTCCCCTGTCTTGGCACCATTATGCCATCGGAAGAAAAACTTGTCAAGGGGGTTGAAAAGCGGCGGAAAGAGGTGTACAATGCGGATAAATGAAAAAGGGGAGTCCGCTGCCGCGGGCTGAGAGGGGACTGGAAGGTCCCGACCCAGAACCTGATTTGGATCATGCCAACGTAGGGAAATCAAGGGACGCCGCGAACGACCGATTTTGGCACGTTCGCGGCATTTTTGTATCCGGGACTTTCCCAGGGGAGGAGTTTTGCATATGGATCGAACGAAACTGCGGCTGTACGCCGTTACGGACCGGGCTTGGGCGGCGGACGGGGATTCATTCTTCCGTCAGGTGGCCGCCGCTGTCGCCGGCGGAGCCGACATTGTTCAGCTGCGGGAAAAGCATCTGGACCCCCAGGCATTTTTGACGGAAGCGAAGCGGTTTGTGGCGCTGTGCCGGGAGCAAGGTGCTCTCAGCATCATCAACGACAGTGCCGAGATTGCTGCTCAGGCCGGGGCGGACGGCGTCCATGTGGGACAGGGGGATCTGGAGGCCAGCCATGCCCGGGCGCTGTTAGGGCCAGACAAGCTGATCGGCGTCTCCGCCCACACGGTGGAGGAGGCCTTGCGGGCTCAGGCGGCTGGCGCCGACTATCTGGGCGTGGGCGCCGCCTTTGTCACCGGCACCAAGGCCGATGCCTCTCCCATCTCCCGAGAAACCATCCGAGCCATCACAGCCGCAGTGAACATCCCCGTGGTGGCCATCGGCGGCATCAGCCAAAATAACATTTTGCAGCTCAAGGGTTGTGGGCTGGATGGCGTGGCGGTGGTATCCGCCCTCTTCGCACAGCCGGATGTGCAGGCCGCGGCCCGAGAGCTCAAGCGGCTTTCAGAGGAGATGGTCCGGTAATCGTTCCCCATGGGAACAGCGGCCTGCGGGCCGTTTCCGGCGGCAGATTGGGGGCACCACCTTCTGTCGCCTAATAAAACTGTGCTGTATTTTGGAAAGGAGTAAAAACGATGAAAACAGCATTGACCATTGCTGGGACCGATCCCAGTGGAGGCGCCGGTATCCAGGCCGACATCAAGACCATGACCGCCCACGGGGTATTTGCCACCTGTGCGGTCACAGCTCTTGTGGCCCAGAACACCACCGGCGTGAAGAGTATTGTCGAGTGTACCCCGGAGTTTCTCGCGGAGGAGCTGGACTGCGTGTTTACGGATATTTTTCCTGACGCAGTAAAAACCGGTATGGTTTCCAGCGCCCCCCTGATCCGCGTCATCGCGGATCAGCTCCAGCAGTACGGAGCAAAGAATGTGGTGGTGGACCCAGTGATGGTGGCCACCTCCGGAGACCGGCTAATCTCCGAGGATGCTCTGGAAACCCTAAAAGAGCGCCTGTTGCCCCTGGCCACTGTCCTGACCCCCAACATTCCAGAGGCGGAGATTCTCTCCGGCGTGTCCATTGCCGATACCGCCGGCATGGAGGCTGCTGCCCGAGCCATCAGCGAACGCTACGGCTGCGCGGTTCTCTGCAAGGGCGGCCACCAGGTCAGCGACGCCGACGACCTTCTCTGGAGAAACGGTGCAGGCAAGTGGTTTCATGGCCGGCGGATCAGCAACCCCAACACCCATGGCACCGGCTGTACCCTCTCCAGCGCCATTGCCTCCAACCTGGCCAAGGGCCGCGACCTGGACACCGCTGTGGAGCAGGCCAAGGCCTATATTTCCGGTGCCCTCGGGGCCATGCTGGACCTGGGCCGTGGTTCCGGCCCTATGGACCACATGTTTGCCCTGAGGGGGGAGTTCGTGGAATGATTTCCCTAACTATCACCGCAGTTTTCGCGGTAGTCTATCTGCTGGCAACTTTGGGGCTATGCCGCGGCGTCAAGCTGGACGCAAGGGCACTGTGCCTGGGGGGCGTGGTCTGCGCCCTGACGCTGGTGCTGGCCAGCATTCGAGTTCCATTGCCCACCGGCTCCAACATCACCTGCGGGTCCTGGATTCCTCTGATGCTGTTGGCTTTGGTGTATGACTACCGGCTGTCCATACTAACGGGCTGGGTGTGCGGCCTTCTGGCCATGATTCTGATCCCCGGTTGGCAAGCGGTTCACTGGGCGCAAATTTTCGTGCAGCAGCTGGTATGCTTTTCCTGCCTGGGCTACGCCGGCATCTTCGGCTCTGAGAAACGGCAAAAGGCTCTTTGCGGCATGGTTCTCGCCGTGTTTCTCCGCTGCTGCGGGCATGTGCTCAGCGGTGTCATCTTCTATTCTCAGAACGCCTGGGACGGATGGGGCGCCTGGGGGTACAGCCTTGCCTACAACCTCTCCTCCAGGCTGCCGGAGGGGATTTTAAGTATCGTCATCGTTTCGCTTCTGCCGCTGAAGCTCCTGCGGCGGAGCGCGCTGAAAGGAGGCGCTGTATGAGCACCGTGGAACGGCTGCTGAAAGCAACAGAGGAAATCTGGGCAGGGTATCATGAAAAGCCCTTTGTCCGGGGACTGGGGGACGGCACGCTGGACGTCAAAAAATTCCGCCGCTATATCATCCAGGATTACTGGTATCTCATGGACTACACGAAAGTCTTTGCCGTAGGCGTTGCCAAGAGCAAGAGTGTGGAGGTCATGAAGCTCTTTGCCAAGTATATCCAGGCCATTCTGGATGGTGAGGTGAATGTCCACAACGGCTATATGGCCGACTTCGGCATCACCCAGGAGGAGCTGGACCACACCCCCATCGCCCAGGACAACCGCTCCTATACCTCCTATATGCTGAGCGTCGCCTACCGGGGCGGCGAGGCGGAGGTGCTGACCGCCATCTTCTCCTGCGCGTACAGCTATGAAGTCATCGCCCGCCAGATCGTGGCTGAACGCCCGGATGCGCCGGACCACCCCCTGTACGGAAGATGGGTTCGGGGCTACATCACGGAGCGCTATACCGGGAACAATGTGATCCTCAAGAACATGCTGGAACAGCTGACGGCGGACTACACAGAAGCGCAGCTGCGGGAGCTGGAGGAAATCTTCACAGCCTGCTCCCGGTATGAAGCCTCCTTCTGGGACATGGCCTGGGAGCAGCGCGTTTGATCGCCTGCCCCTGGGAAAACGCTTTTGTATCAAAGAGGAACCGATATGAAAAAAACCTCCACCTTTCAAAACGCCCTGATCTGGTTTGGCGCCGGGGTCTCCCTGGCGGAGATTCTTACAGGAACCAGCTTCGCCCCCCTGGGGATGGCAAGAGGCTTTGCCGCCATCCTCATCGGACATGTGATCGGCTGCACGCTGTTTTTTCTGGCGGGTCTGATTGGCAGCCGAACAGGCAAGAGTTCCATGGAGACTGTAAAGCTGTCCTTTGGCCAAAAGGGCGGGCTGCTGTTCGCCTTTTTAAATGTCCTGCAGCTAGTGGGCTGGACTGCTATTATGATCTACGACGGCGCTCTTGCCATCGGCGGTATCTTCCCCGTGGGCCATTGGGTGTGGTGCGCCGTGATCGGAGGACTCATCATTGTGTGGATTGCCGCGGGTGTCACCAATCTGGGATGGATGAATCGAATTGCCATGGCCGCACTGCTGGTTCTGACCGTGCTGCTGTGCAAGGTGATTTTCTTCGGCAACGACCCGGCCTCTGTCTCAGGCGAGGCCATGAGTTTCGGTGCGGCAGTGGAGCTGGCGGTGGCTATGCCCCTGAGCTGGCTGCCCCTCGTCAGTGATTATACCCGGGAGGCGGAGAAGCCCTTTGCCGCCACTTTAGCCAGCGCCGTCACCTACTTTGCCGTCTCCTGCTGGATGTATGTGATCGGTATGGGCGCTGCCATCTATACCGGGGAATCTGATATCGTGCAGATCATGATGCGGGCGGGCCTTGGTGTCGCGGCGCTGGTAATCCTGGTGCTCTCCACCGTGACCACCACCTTCCTGGATGCCTGGTCCGCCGGCATCTCCGCCGAATCACTCTGCAAAAACATCCATGGAAGGCCCACCGCCATCGCAGTGACCGCCGCAGGCATTCTCGGCGCCATTCTCTTTCCCATGGACGACATTACCGGCTTTTTGTATTTGATTGGCTCCGTGTTCGCCCCCATGGTCGCCGTACAGATTGCAGACCACTTCCTTTTGCTGCGAGACCGCTCTTCCGCAGCCTATGACGGGCGGAACCTGTCCGTCTGGTTGATCGGCTTTGTGCTCTACCGTTTGTTGATGCGGCTGGACATCCCAGTTGGCTGTACACTGGCGGATATGGCTCTCACCGTGGCGCTGTGTCTGCTTGCGGACATGGTGTTTCGAAGAGGCCCGCATCTTCAAAAAACTTAAATTCTCTTTCAGAATGGTTTCAGCTTTCTGGGATATCCTTGAAGAAAATCCTGTCAGGAAAGGAACGGATATCCTATGGAAGAGAAGACGAAACGCAAGATGATCTCGCCGGACGTGCTGCGGCGGCTGAAAAAACACCTCAAGTGGCTGATCCCTGTGCTCTTAGCAGTATGTATTGGCGTCGGATTCCTTTTTCGCCTCCCAGCCGGTCAACAGGCAGCAGCTTCTGCAACCTATCAAACCGCCGCGACTGAGACCCGCGATATCACAAAATCCCTCACGGGCAGCGGGACACTGGAACCGGCAGACTCCTATACGGTCAATACGCTGGTGTCCGGAGAGGTCCTCAGTGATACCTTTGAAGAGGGTGACCAAGTAGAGGAGGGACAACTTCTCTATACGCTGGATTCCTCCAATGCTTCCAGCAGCCAAACCCAGGCCCAAAATTCTTACTCCCAGGCGCAGTCCAACTACCAGCAGGCAGTGAACGCCAAATACCCCTCTGCGGATATGGGCGGCACAGTCTCTGAGGTATATGTGAAAAACGGTGAGAGCGTCAGCGCAGGGACAGAGCTTGTGCGGATTGTAGGGGACAACAACATTTATATGACCTTCCTGTTCCCCTACGCCAGTCCCTCTGACTTTTATGTAGGGCAGACAGCTACCATTTACATCGGAAACTTTGACGGCACTACCTCCGGCACCGTTACAGCGGTCTCCTCTTCCTCCATCACCACCAACACCGGATTGCAGGCGGTCTCTGTACAGGTCAAAGCTCCCAACCCAGGGCTGGTTACTGAGGACTATACTGCTGTCGCTTCCATCGGCAGCTATACCAGCTATGGCCAGACCGCCATCAACCTCAGTTCTTCCAGCGTCATTACTGCTGAGGTCTCTGGTAAAATCAGCGGCTTGAACTGGCTGCCAGGCGACGCCATCTCCAGCGGTGAGCGGATCTGCACCATCACTGGCAGCACCGCAGATAATCAAGTTGAAAGCGCTCGCATCAGCCTCAGCAATGCCTCCACTTCCCTGGAAAACGCCCAGGACAGTCTGGACGACTATACGATCACCGCTCCCATCTCCGGCACTGTTGTCACCAAGAACGCCAAGGCCGGCGACAACATTGAGGGCGGCTCTGACAGTACGCTGTGCGTCATCTACGATATGAGTTATCTGGAAATGACGCTAAACATTGATGAGCTGGACATCTCTGAGGTTGCCGTGGGGCAGGAGGTCCAGATTACCGCTGACGCGGCAGAGGGCCAGGTATATACCGGCGTAGTTACCAATGTTTCCATTGCAGGCACTACCTCCGGCGGCATCACCACCTACCCTGTCACCATTCGTATTGACGAAACTGACGGTCTCCGCCCCGGCATGAATGTGGATGCGGAGATCCTCCTGGACTCCGCCCAAGGTGTTCTGGCTGTACCCAGCGCTGCGGTGAACCGGGGCGACACTGTCTTAATCACCGCTGATTCTCCCAGCGCCGCAAACGCCTTGGACCAGGAGGCCCCTGAGGGCTATGTCTATGTGTCGGTGGAACCTGGCATCAGCGATGAGAGCTATACCGAGATCATCTCCGGTCTGCAGGAGGGCGACACGGTGGCCTATCTGCAGACATCCTCCAGCAGTGACTCTATGGACTTCATGGCTGTCGGCATGATTCCTTCTGGCGGAGGCGAGATGCCCGGCGGCGGGATGCCCAGCGGTGGGCCGGGAGGTTTCTGATGGGCGCACTGATTGAATTTCGAGAGGTGTGCAAGTATTATCAAATGGGTGACACCACGGTGAAAGCCGCAGATCACATCTCTTTTCAAGTGCAAAAGGGCGAATTGATTGCCATTGTGGGCCAGTCCGGCTCCGGCAAGTCCACCTGTATGAATATCATTGGCTGTCTGGATGTTCCTACCTCCGGCACCTATCTTCTAGATGGGCAGGACGTGGGCCAGCTGGACAAAAATGAGCTGGCGGTAATCCGCAACAAAATGCTGGGCTTTATTTTTCAGCAGTATAACCTTTTGCCCAAGCTAACGCTGCAGGAAAATGTAGAGGTCCCGCTGATGTATGCCGGCGTACCTAAGGCTGAGCGGCAGGAACGGGCCAGGATTGCCCTGGAAATGGTGGGACTTGGTAACAAGCTGCGCCACAAGCCCATGCAGCTCTCCGGCGGTCAGCAGCAGCGGGCATCCATTGCCAGAGCTCTTGCCGGAGACCCGGCTGTGATCCTGGCCGATGAGCCTACCGGCGCCCTGGACTCCCACACCGGCCGTGAGGTGCTCTCCATGCTGCAAGAACTCCACGCCGCCGGCAACACAGTGGTGCTCATTACCCATGACAACTCCATTGCCGTCCAGACCCAGCGGATTATCCGTCTGGAGGACGGGCAGGTTGTCTATGACGGGGACGCCCAAGCCCCGGAAGCCATTGTGGTTCCTGGCGCCGCCGGAAGGAGGGGCGTGACATGAATTTGATGGAGACCTTTCAGCTGGCTCTCAAAAATATTCTGGGCAGCAAGATGCGGACCTTTCTCACCATGTTGGGTATTATCATCGGTGTGTGCGCGGTGATCGTGATCGTAGGACTTGGCAACGGTATGCAGGGCTATATTGAAGATAGCTTTTCTGACATGGGAACGGACTCCCTGACGGTAAACATCATCGGCCGCGGCTCCTCCCGGAGCGTGTCTGAGGAGGAGATGTATGCGCTGGTGGAGGAAAACAGCGACTCCTTCAAGCAGATTTCCCCCACCGTCACCATGTCGAGCCTGGTCAAGGTCGGCAGTGATTCCCTCACCGCAACCTCTGTCACCGGCGTCAGTGAGGACTATTTTGAGATGAAGGGCTATAGCCTTGCTGCCGGCCGGGGCCTGCAGTATACGGATATGACCGGTCGAAAGAGAGTTTGCGTGGTGGGACAGTATCTCAACACCTATTATTATGGCGGAAATGCCGTGGGCCAAACCCTGCGGATCAACGGCAACGCTTTCACCATTGTCGGGGTTATGGCCGCGGAATCTGGCGAATTGGAAGAAGGCGGCGCCGATGACTGTGTCTTTCTCCCATACTCCACGGCGGCACGCCTCAGCTATACCGGAACGGTCTCCAGTTACACCATCACCGCTCGGAACACGGACCATATTTCCGAGGCCAAGACACTGTTGGAGAGCGCTCTCTATGAAATTTTTGAGGATGACGATGCATACACCGTCAGCAGTATGGCAGAAATGGTGGAGCAGATGAACTCCATGGTCAATATGGTCATCTATATCCTGGCAGGGATTGCTGCCATTTCCCTGGTGGTGGGCGGCATCGGCATCATGAACATCATGCTGGTATCCGTCACGGAGAGAACCCGTGAGATTGGCATCCGCAAGGCCCTGGGCGCCAAAGAGAGCGCCATCATGCGCCAGTTCGTGATTGAGGCGGCTACCACCTCGTCTCTCGGCGGCGTGCTGGGCATCCTGCTGGGGTATGCCCTGTCCGCCGCGGCCACAGCGGTGATCGCCCAGGTTCTGCCTGACACTCCCATCGCGGTGAATCCCAGTCCAGCGGCAGTCCTGATCGCCTTCGGCGTGTCCACCGGTATTGGTGTGATCTTCGGCTATCTGCCGGCCAAAAAGGCCGCGCTTCTGAATCCCATCGACGCGCTGCGGTACGACTGAGCGGCTGCAAAAAAGCGGACCTGAAAGCAAGAATGTCAGGTCCGCTTTTTCATGTTTCGTTGGAAACCAACCGGCCAGCCTTCCCACCGGTTCTCCTCTTTCCCGTCGACACACCGCCAATATTACCGCTTACGGCCTCAGCATAAGCGCGGCGCTTTCCCTGGCTTGCTGCCCGCTCTCATTCTCACCCTGAACACGGAAGATGTCATCCCATCTTATGTCCGGCACCGCCGGTAATCTCGAGCACCGGGGCCACGGCCGCCTCCTGGGCCTGGCGACAGAAAAACTCCTGGCTGTTGAAAGGCGGCCCCTGGTTCTGTACCAGGCAATAGGTTCCATCTGCACGCAGCTGGCGAGCCTGTTGGTTATCCCGCAGCATGGTGTCAAACATTGCCGTCAGGCGACGCTTCAAATCCGCGTCCCGAATGGGAGCGGCTACCTCCACCCGCCGCAGAGTGTTCCTCGTCATAAAATCCGCAGAGGAGATATAGATCTGCCGCCGCTCTCCTGTACCAAAGAGATACATGCGTGAGTGCTCCAGAAAGCGGCCCACAATGCTGATCACCCGTAGGTGCTCTGTGGCTCCTGGAACGCCGGGCCGCAGACAGCAGATCCCCCGCACCACCATGTCGATGGAAACACCGGCTTGGGATGCCTCAATCAACCGCTCCATAATGGTCTTATCCGTCAGGGAGTTCAGCTTCAAACCGATGTAGGCGCTCTCCCCTCGGCGGGCATGGGCAATCTCCTCGTCAATCCTGGCAAGCACCTGATTTTGCAAGCATCTGGGAGCCACCATCAGCACCGGGCTGTCCTCCAAGGTCTCTCCCAGTGCCAGCGCCTGAAACACAGCTGCTGCATTCAGGCCGATTTCCGGGTCGGCGGTCATGAGAGAGAGGTCGGTATAGAGCCGCGCCGTCTTTTCATTATAGTTCCCGGTACCGATCTGGGTGTAATACTCCACCTGTTCCTCTCCCCGGCGGGTGATCAAACAGAGCTTGGAGTGCACCTTATAGCCGTCCAGTCCATACATCACCTGGCAGCCAGCATCCTCCAGCCGGCGGGACCACTCAATGTTGTTCTCCTCGTCAAAACGGGCCTTGAGCTCCACCAGGACAAAGACCTCCTTGCCGTTTTCCGCCGCCTCAATTAGGGCCTCTACCACCTTGCTCTGTCTTGCCATCCGGTAGAGCGTCATTTTGATGGAGATGACCCGCTCATCTCCGGCCGCCTCCTGCAGCATGGCAAGGAAGGGCTTCATGGACTCATAGGGATATGCCAGCAGGCGGTCTCGTTCCCGAATCTGTTCTAGAATAGGCAGGCCGCTTTGGAACTGCGGCGGCCGCTGGGGGACGAATCTCTCATAGAACAGCTCTGGGCGCTGCCGCAGAGCATCCTGCATCCGCAGCAGGAAAGAGAGGTCCAGCGGCGTGCCGCCCCCGAATACGAACTGTGGCTCCGCGCCTGTGTACCGGCATAGCAGCCGGACAATCCCATCCTCCAGCTGCCGGGACAGCTCCAGGCGCACCGGGGCCAGCCGCCGACGGCGTTTTACCAGCTCCGCCATGAATTCCCGGTAATCCAGGTCTTCGTCATAGAGCGCGTCTGCGTCAATGTCCGCATTGCGGGTCATGCGGAGCAGTGACTTGGCCTTCACCCGGTAACCCTTGAACACCTTGGGAAGGAAATGGAGAATCAACTCCTCTGACAGCATGTATTGCCGTGCCGCCACAGGAATCAGCCGGGGAAACACACCCGAGCCACAGGGAATGATGCCCAGCTTCTCCTTTCCATTTTTTCCCGCCAGTACTCCAACTGCATAGATTTCCCCACCTCGCAGGAACGGGAAGGGCTGCCGCTTTCCCACAATGATCGGAGAGAGCAAAACGGCAATTTCCGTGTCAAAATAGGTCTCCAGGGCTTCCCTCTCCTCTCTTTCCAGCCTACGGAAGTCCACCAGCCCTACGCCCTCATTCCCCAGGCACTTCATCAGGGTTTGATAGACAGTGGTTTTTCTCTGGTCCAGCGCCCGCACCTGCGCCAAAACCGCCCGAATCTGCTCCCATGCCGTCATATGGGTTTTGTTCTCCCTGATGCTTTGAGAGAGCATGTCCTGATCCACCAGGGAGCCCACCCGCACCATAAAAAATTCGTCCAGATTTCTTTGATAGATGGCGAGAAAATTCAGCCGCTCGCACAAGGGAACATCTTCCCGCTCCGCCTCTTCCAAAACCCGCCCGTTAAAGGCCAGCCAGGACAGTTCCCGGTTGAGATAGACCCCCTCCATACCGGCATCCCCCTTTTCCGCTGCTTCCGACAATATGGTGGTTTCGTGGAAGCCGCCAGCTCGACTGCCCGCTCCCTCAGGCCGCCGCAGGGCGGAGAATTCCCGCAACAGCTCCCAAAACGTCTTTTTCAACGATGTCTCCCCCGCTTCTATGTCACTTCTCTCTATTCGGCACGGCGCAGCACCTTGTGATACAAATATCCTTCCCGAACTCCGGTACGGCTGATATACAGTTCCTCCCTGCACAGGGACTTTGTCACCGTGTCCATCAGCAATGCCCCAGGCAGAATTGTGTGGAGTCGGTCCGGGCAGTGATTCAAAACAAGCTGCCGCACCTCCCCGCTTTGCTTTTGAAGCTCCTTATTCAATTGGTGCAGATCCTTGGGTGTCATCCGGCGCTCTAATTCCGGGCGGCCATACCAGGTGTTGGCAATCTTCAGCAGAGCCCGGGCTGTGCCGCCCACCCCGCATACCCGATCTACCCTCTCCTGGGGCAGATTCGCTTCCGCCAGCGTCCTGCGCACGATTTTCCGCATTTCCTCCAGCTCCTTTGGCTTGGGCCAAATTCTGGACACACAGGCTTTAAACAGATTCAGAGACCCCAATGGCAGGCTTTGTGCCCGCAGGATTTTTCCGGCCCGAACCTCCACAATCTCTGTGCTGCCGCCGCCAATGTCGAAGAGTGCGCCGTCTTTTAAATTCAAGGTCCGCAGAGCGCCATAATAGCCCAGCTCCGCCTCCAGGTCTCCGGAGAGTACGTCCACATCCAGCCCCGTTTTTTTTCGGATTGTGTGAACTGCTTCCTCAGAGTTTCGGATGTTGCGCAGCGGTGCGGTGGCAAATATATAGAAATTCTCCACCCCGAAGTGCCTCAGCAGCTCCCGAAATTTTTCCAGGATCGAGCAAGCACGGTGGATACCCTCCTGTGAGAGCACGCCTCCGCTGATATAATTGACAAGACCCGCCATTTCCTTCTTGGAAAAAAGCAGATCATAATCCCCCTCTGGGAGAACACGATACAAAGACAGTCTCACCGTATTGGACCCCAGGTCCACAATGCCATAATTCACGAAGGCAACCTCCTCTAACAACAGCCAATCTTCTTTTTATTATGTGGCGCTTTTGTAAAATCTAAAAGCAGCCTTTCGTTAGATTCCAGTAAATGCTGTTTTCCGGTTTTAAAAAGTCTATGCGGAGCTGCCAAGATCCCCTACCAAATTTCTGTTTTTCTCTTGACAAAGTCCTTCCCATTTTGTAATATAACATCGTTATATAACGTTGTTATTTCAGGAGTGTATGATGGAGCAGGAAGCATGTACCACATTGGAACAGATTCAGCAGGCTGCTGTCCAGGAATTTCTGGACAAGGGCTTTCTCGGCTCCTCCCTGCGGCAGATCGTCAAAAACGCCGGAGTGACCACCGGTGCCTTTTATGGTTACTTTTCCAGCAAGGAGGCGCTCTTCGCCTCCATTGTGGAACCCCATGCCGCCGCCATCATGGGGCGCTTCATGCAGGCCCAACAGGACTTCGCGGAGCTGCCGGAGGCGGAACAGCCTCAACATGTTGGTGTGGAATCCACGAAGTGCACCGAGTGGATGGTGGACTACATCTATCAGCATATGGACGCCTGTAAGCTGTTGATCTGCTGCGCGGAGGGCACCTCCTATGAGACCTTCGTCCACAACATGGTGGAAGTTGAGGTAGAATCTACCTTCCGTTTTCTGGAAGTACTGCGGAGGCTGGGGCATCCAATCCCCGTTTTGGATCGGCAGCTGTGCCACATCATCGCCAGCGGTATGTTCAACGGCATTTTTGAAATCGTCATCCATGACATGCCCCATGCGCATGCCAAACAATATGTCTCTCAGTTGGAGGAGTTCTATCTGGCGGGCTGGCAAAAATTGATGGGGGATTAAGTCCCCATCTTTTTTGGTTAATAGTTAGTTTAAACTAACTATTGAAATCTATCACTTGAAGGAGGAATTCTCTTGAAGAAGCAATCCAATCTGACTCGCCTCCTAGCGTATGCCGGCGGGTACAAACGGCTGACCGTGCTGGGATGCGTACTCTCCGGCGTGGCAGCAATCCTGGGGCTGATGCCCTACGTATGCGTCTGGATGGTGGCCCGGAACGCCCTGGCAGTCTATCCAGACGTCACCGCCGCGCCGGAGCTCGCCTACTGGGGATGGATGGCGGTTCTATTCGCCGTGGGCAACATCGCCCTCTATTTTGCCGCCCTGATGTGTACCCACATCGCGGCTTTCCGCACCGCCAGAAACATCCGCTATGCCGGCGTCGCCCACCTGATGAAGCTGCCCCTGGGCTTTTTCACTGGTAAACAGTCCGGCCAACTGCGAAAAATCATTGACGATAACGCCGCTCTGACAGAGGACCTGCTGGCCCACAAGCTGCCAGACCTGACGGCGGCGGTGGTCACGCCGGCGGCCGCCCTGGTACTGCTATTCGTGTTTGACTGGCGGATGGGCGCCCTGTGCCTTTTGACGATGGTGCTGGCCATACTTTGTATGATGAGCATGATGGGCGGTAAAAACGCCGGATTTTTTCACCGCTACCAGCGGGAGATCGAGAAGATGAGCGGCGAGGCGGTGGAGTATGTCCGGGGCATCCCGGTGGTGAAGGTCTTTCAGCAGACGGTCTACTCCTTCAAGGCCTTTTACCAGGCCATCCAGTCCTACAGCGATCTGGCCAGTCAGTACGCCATGAGCTGCCGGAACGGGCAGACCGCGTTTCTCACCTGCATAAATGGCGGCTTCGCGCTGCTGATCCCTGCGGCGCTGCTGCTTGCCGGCGGTGACGGCTGGGCCGTGCTGGCGGATTTCATCTTCTACGCCCTGTTCGCCCCCGCCTGCGGCGGCATGATCAACCGGATCATGTACGCCTCCGAGTCCGTGATGGAGGCCAACGAGTCCATGATGAAGCTGGATGAAATTCTGAGCCAGCAGCCCCTGCCCGAGGCCGTCCGCAGTCAGAAACCCCGGGACCACACGGTGGTCTTTGACCAAGTGACCTTCCGTTACCCCGGCGCAGAGCGCCCCGCTCTGGACCATGTCAGCTTCACTGTGCCAGAGGGCTCCGTGGTGGGACTGGTGGGCCCCTCTGGCGGCGGTAAGTCCACAGCTGCCGCCCTGATCCCCAGGTTCTGGGATGTAGAGAGCGGCAGCGTGAAGATCGGCGGCGTGGACGTGCGGAATATGGACAGCCGGGAGCTGATGCGGCAGGTGGCCTTTGTCTTTCAGGACACCCGTCTTTTCAAGGTCAGTATTCTGGAAAACATCCGCATGGCCCGGCCCTCCGCCACACTGGAGGAAATCCTGGCCGCTGCCAGGGCCGCCCAGTGCGGCGACATCCTCGAAAAGCTCCCCCAGGGGATTGATACCGTGGTGGGCGCCCAGGGCGTCTATCTCTCCGGCGGCGAAGCCCAGCGCATCGCCCTGGCCCGGGCCATTTTGAAGGACGCCCCCATTGTGGTCTTAGACGAGGCAACGGCCTTTGCAGACCCAGAGAATGAAGCCCTTATCCAGAAGGCCTTTTGGGAACTGACCCGGGGAAAGACGGTTCTCATGATCGCCCACCGGCTCTCCACAGTTCGGGACGCAGACAACATCCTGGTTGTGGAAAAGGGCTCCATCCGGGAGCAGGGCACCCACGACCAGCTGGAGGCGCAGGATGGGCTGTACGCCAAGATGTGGCAGGATTACCGGCAGGCAGCCGCCTGGAAGGTTGGAAAGGAGGCAGTGATATGATCCGTAAACTACAGCACGTATTCGCCTTAAGTGAAAAGGGTGCCAGGGACTTTGTCAAGGCCGTGATGTGGAGCTTTTTCTGCAACATCAGCTTGATGCTGCCCGTGGGCGTGGTAATGGCCACACTCCAGTATCTGTTGGATACTCTGGAGACCGGCGGCGATCCGTCCGCCAAGGTTCTCGTCTATACCGGCGCGGCGGCGGCCGTTTTGCTCCTGCTCTTCCTTCTGCACTATTTCCAATATGCCTCTTTGTATCTTGCGACCTACCAGGAGAGCGCCGCCCGCAGAATCAGCCTGGCGGAGACGTTACGCAAGCTGCCCCTCAGCTTCTTCGGCACGCGGGATCTCAGCGACCTCACTGCCACCATGATCGCGGACTGCTCCGCGCTGGACCAGATGTTCTCCCACTACATCCCCCAGCTCTTCGCCTCCATCTTCTCCACGATTTTCATCGGAATCTGCATGCTCTCCATCAACTGGCGAATGGCCCTTGCGGTGCTGTGGGTGTTGCCGGCGGCGGTGCTGCTGACCACTGGCTCCAAAAAGCTCCAGGATGTTTTCGGTACCCAGAACATCCTGGCCAAGCGCGCCGTGACCGACGCCATTCAAGAGGATCTCGAGACCATCCGCGATATCAAGTCCTGTAACCGGCAGGAGACCTGTATGAAGAAGCTGGACGCACTCCTTGAGCGCTCGGAGCGGAGCTCCATCCACTCCGAGCTTGCCACCGGCGTATTCGTCTGCTCTGCCCAAGCCTTTCTCCGAATCGGCCTTGCCACCACGGTTTTGGTAGGCGCGGGACTTCTGGCAGAGGGGCAGCTTTCCTTCCTGTACTTTCTGGGGTTCCTGTTTGCCGCCGCCCGGCTGTATGACCCTATTGGCCTAGTGCTCCAGAACATCGCCGCCACCTTCAGTGCCAAGCTGAAGATTGAACGGATGCGCGCCATCCAGGAGCAGCCTGTGCAGACCGGCGCAGAGGTCTGTGAGCCGGAGAACTATGATATTGTCTTCGACCATGTGAAATTCTCCTATCGGGCGCATGAGAGCGTTTTGAAGGATGTGTCCTTCACCGCAAGGCAAGGCCAGGTGACGGCTCTGGTGGGCCCCTCCGGCGGCGGTAAATCCACAGCCTGCAAGCTGGCTGCCCGCTTCTGGGATATTCAGGGCGGAACCATCACCCTGGGCGGCATCGACATCTCCACCGTAGACCCGGAGACGCTTCTGCGGCATTACGCCTTCGTATTCCAGGATGTGGTGCTGTTCCGGGATACGATTCTGGAGAACATCCGCCTTGGCCGACGTGACGCCACCAATGAGGAGGTCTACGCAGCCGCCCGGGCCGCCCGCTGCGATGAGTTCATCCGGGAATTGCCTCAGGGATACCAGACCATGGTGGGAGAAAACGGTTCCACCCTCTCCGGCGGCGAGCGCCAGCGGATTTCCATTGCCCGGGCCCTGTTGAAAGACGCCCCAGTGATTCTGCTGGATGAGGCAACAGCCTCCCTGGATGTCGAAAATGAGACTGCGATTCAGGATGCCATCTCGCAACTAGTGAAGAATAAGACGGTCCTGATTATCGCCCACCGGATGCGGACTGTGGCCGGAGCCGACCATGTGGTGGTTCTGACTGATGGATGCGTTGCCCAGCAGGGGACGCCTCAAGAGCTGATGGCTCAAGAGGGCCTCTATCGTCAGATGATGCTGAGACAACAGGAATCACAATTTGGCTCGAAGAACCATTCATAACTAAAAAGCGGCGGGAGTGAAAACACTCCCTCCGCTTTTGGTTTTTGCAGATAGCAATTGGCTTAGTCCTTGAAGAGCTCCTCGGCGCTGGGAACATCCACATCCAGCGGGAGGGCGATCTTGGAGATGTTGATCAGGTGACGATAGTCCACGTTCTCACAGAGGATGTTGTTGCCCCAGGTGCCGCAGCTCTCAGACACGGCAGGGCTCAATCCGTTGGTGGAGGGACCCCAGGCGTCGGGCGTGGGCTGGTTCACCAGCACACGGGCCACGGGGATGCGCTCGGCATAGTACTCCACGTGAGCGCGGTCGTTGGAGAAGATACCGGCCGTGTGGCCGATGCCGCCGGCCTCTTCCATGTTCTGGATAGCCATGGCCACGGCCTCCTCGAAGGTCTCGTAGCTCTTGAGCACCACGATGGGCCCCATGATCTCCTTGTTCAGCACGTTGGCCTTGCCCACAGCGTCGATCTTCAATCCCACCACCTTGGTGTCAGCGGGGATGTCGAAGCCGGCAGCCTTGGCGATCACGGGAGCGTCCTTGCCCACCAGCTCGGGGTTGGTGTGGCCGTCGTGGAACAGCACCTTGCCGAACTCCTCCACGTCGGCCTTGTTCTCAAAGAGCACCACGCCCTCCGCCTTCAGCGCGTCGAAGAAGTCCTTCTCCGCCTCCTGGGGATAGAGCAGCAGGTTGTCGCCGTCGCACAGGATGCCGTTGTCGCTGCCAACAGCCACAACGCTCATCTTGGCGGCCTCGGTCAGATCGTAGCCGCGGTCCAGAACCACGGGCGGGTTGCCGGGGCCAACGCCGTAGGCGGGGGTGCCGGAGGAGTAGGCGGCCTTCACCATGGCGCTGCCGCCGGTGGCGATGATCAGGTCGCAGGCCTCCATCAGGGCCTGGGAGTTCTCAATGGTCACCTCGGTCAGGACCTGGATCAGATCGGCGGGAGCGCCGCACTTCTCCATGGCCTCACGGATCAGGTTGACCGTGTGGGTGGTGGACTTGGCGGCCCGGGGAGCGGGGGAGACGATGATGGCGTTCTTACCCTTCACAGCGTCCATGAAGTTGCCAAGAGGCGTGACGTTGGGGTTGGTGGCGGGGGTGATGCAGGCGATGACGCCCACGGGGTGAGCCACCTCGATGATGCCGGTCTCCTTGTTCTCGCTGATAATGCCCACGGACTTCTTGTCTCTCAGGTAAGCCCAGAAAGCAGCGGGCGTGTCGGTGTTCTTGCCGATCTTGTCCTCGTAGTAGCCAAGGCCGGTCTCGTCCACGGCCTCCCGGGCCAGCTCGGCAGCGTGCTGATAGATGATCTTCGCAGCCTCATAGACCAGCTTGTCGGTCTGAGCCTGATCGTAATCCTGAATGGCTTCCACGGCCGCGCGGCCGCGCTCTACATATTCCTGAATGGTCATGATTGCAGTTCTCCTTATTTAATATAGTATGCAGGGGATCAGCCGTCAAACTTGCAGCCTTCCTTGATGTCGATGGTGTAGGTGATGCCCAGATCGTTGGCCCAGGCGATGTACTGCTCCACCTGCTGGTCGTCCAGCATGTCGGAGGAGATCAGGCCCTTCTGAGGAACCATGTCGTTGACCAGCAGTTTGGTGTACAGGAAAGCGCCCTGGCCGGTCAGGTACATCTCGCCGGTCATTTTGGCACGCTCATAGGCCTCCTCCAGGCCGGGAGAGGACACGTGCAGGTCCACCATGATGTCCTTGCCGTCCTTCTTGCCGTAAGCCTCGCAGACGAACGCGCCGTTGTCCTCAACGATGCCCTCGTCGATGATGGCCTTGATGACCTCGGGGTCCTTCGGAGGCATGGGGATGTGCTTGAGCACCCAGTCAAAGGGAACGATCTCGTGGCCCTCGAACTCCTCGGGAGTATGGTGCAGCAATCCGGCCTTGTACAGGCCCTCGGAGAACTCGATGCCAGTTCCGCCGTACTTGAAGTAGGCGTTCTTGCAGCCCTTGAAGTACTTCTCGCGGTTGAAGCCGATGTACACAGGCTCGTCGTGAGCGTGCTCGACCAACGTCACCTCGCGGCCGCACTCAGGCCAATTCCGCTTGATGGGACGGCTGAAGGGCTTCGTACGGATCTGCTGGCAGTTCTCAAACGCGTAGGCGTCCTCCTCCATGTCGCACAGAGCCACCTCGGGAGACCAGAAGAAGGGGATGAACCGCTTGGTGCGGGTGCCCTCGTACACCATGCAGGCGATGGTGTCGCACTCGTCCAACTCGTTGACGGCCTTACGTGCCATGACGCACATCACGCCGGGAGCAGAGCCGGTGCCGATGATGGCGGTAGTGCCATTTTCAGCGAACCGGCGGCCGTACTCCGTGTACATGTAGCGAATGCCCTCCAGCCAGGTGTCGTACTCGGGGAAGCCCTCGACCACGTTCTCGCAGGCGGACAGGTCCTGATAGCAGGCCTTGATCTGCAAAGCGGCCTGCATCACGTTGACGCCGAACTCCAGGGGCATCACGTTGACGATCAGCTCGCAGCCCTCAGCAGCCTTGGCGATCTCGTCCACGTGGGCGGCGTTCACCTGCTTGGGGGTGCCCTTCTTCATCAGCTTGCACACAGCCTCTGCTGCCGCCAGATTATAGTCCGCGCAGACCACCTCTTCGATGTTGGGTTCTTCGTCCAGTCTTCTGCAGATGGTGGAGCCCTGAGCGCCGCATCCGCATACCATTACCTTTTTCATCGTTTATTCCTCCTTGTTGACTTATCAAACCGAATTTTGTTCGGTTGTTGATGAAACTTGCGTATCACTGGTAGGAGATTCGCCGGGAACTGCGCCGTGAATTTCACGAATCATGTTATCCAGATCCACTTTTCTGGCTGCTTTGAGCGCCTTGACCTGGGCACCCTCTGTCTTTCTGCCGATCAGCCAGACCACAATACCAATCACCAATAGAATGATCCCCAGCCATTTGCACGCGTTGATCATGCCATAAAAATTACTGAAAAATCCAGAACCATACTCCTCTAGATAGTACTCCTCGCCATAGCTGCCCTCGTAGAAATACAGGAACACTGCACCGCCCAGCGCCATGGCACCTGATAGAATGATATAAACACCAATATCAATCAAGTCGCCCAGGCCCAGCTTGGTCTTGGGATTTAGGGGATAGGTCTCGGCATTATCCAAAACTCTGCCCTTGTACACCCATTTGCACACCACATAGCCTACAAGTCCCAGCAGCAGCACCAGGAAGCCGGTAATAAAGTAGTCCGTGCCGTTGGCATAGATGGCAAACATGCAGATTACAAAAACGCAGGCAGAGAGCACCACCAAGCCCACCGTGCCTCCTGGCATGACCGTTAGCCCCAGCTCCTTCCGGGCATCCGTGGGGTAATATTTACGCAGCTGAACCACGCAGAGAATCATAGCCAGGTACATGTAGAGCTGAATGGGCGTTGTGGCCATCACCAGCGTGGTGAAGTCAAACTGGCAGGTGATAATCGTGAAGATTGCCAGCAGAATAATAGAGACCGTTGGAATGCCGCGCTTATCCACCTTCTTCATAAGCAGCGGGAACATATGGTCGTCAGCCATGACGAAAAATGCTCTGGAGCCATGGGCAATATACGAGCAGAAGATGGAGCAGTTGGAAATGACAGCGACAATGACAAAGGCCAGACCCGCCCAATTACCTACATACTGAATCAGTACATCTGCATAGCCCACGGCGCCGCCACCAGATTCAGTGGACCAAGAGCTCCAGCTTCCAATCGCTGCCAGGGCTGCCAGCGTCGGCAGGATGTAGGTAAATGCGATCACTGGCTGAGAAATCCGCATGGCTTTGGGAATAATCTGTGGATTATCCATTTCTCCGGCCATGTTGGACATACACTCATAGCCCATGTACATCCAAATAATGATGGCGATACCGCCGCCAATCGAGTGAAACAGGCCCTCTTCAGGATTAAAAAGCGGCTCCAACGGATTGTAATTCCAGTTCAGGAAGCCCACCACGGTCACAGCTCCAAAGGCGATCAGCACCAAAATGGTAAAGACTGTTTCCAGCTTTTCCAGCCAGTCCAGACCAATGATGTTGACCACAGTGAAAATGACCACCATCACGATTTTTGCCATGTACTCCGCTGTGGGAGACATGTCAATGAATTTAGCGGCATAGCCAACCACCAAAGCGCAGTACTGTGCCTGGCACATCCAGGTGGTCAACGCGGACCACAAACCGATCTGCCAACCCCAGAACTCTCCGAAGGATTCACGCCCCCAGGAGTAAATGCCGCCCTCCGAGGGAAGAATAGACCCCAGCTCTCCCACCATTTCACACAGCGGAAAAGCCCAGACAAAGGGAAAGACCAGCAGCATAATCAGGGTCAAACCCGGTCCACTGGCGGCGATGGCCTCCTCAATGCCGAAGGCACCAGCGGCCACAAAGGAGAAAATCAGTGCCACCACACCTATGGTGGAGAGTTTTGATTTTCTCAGGGACTCAGAACTTTTTTCGCTCATACCAAACCTCCTTTGACTCAATACCAGCCATTTTTCACAAAAATGGGTCTTGCTGTATATCATTGAAAAGATTAGCTGGAGCCAATCTTTAGTAAGGGGGAAGGGTGCGGGGGGTCCATAAAAAGCTAAAAAAAGACAGGGGAAAATTACTTGCGTAATTTCCTCTGTCTTTTTGCCAGTTGGTTATAGCCTCATTGGCGCCACATGGAAGTGGTCTTTCCAAAGTTCCGTCGGACAACCTTCTCTTTACCTGTCAGTTTCACCAAGCTGTTCGCTATACAGCCTGCCTTTCCGCGTCGGTCTTCCATCTGGGAATGGAATGTTTCGGATTGTCTTCATGCGGACGATATTCATTTGTTGATATCAACATAATACAGATTGGAGCAAAAATCAATGCCCGTTTTTAACAAGGTTTTCAAAAAAACATTGTATAAAAAAACCAACTTTAGGCTGCTTTGTTTTGTTATTTTTATAACAATTTGTACGTTTCCCCTTCAAACAGGGTTGAAAAGTATCAAATGGTCTTATGAAGGATTTCTGCCGGAAACACCCTAAATCTGTCCTCATAGCGCGGACAAGCAGCCTTCATTTTTCTGAATATATTTGTATCGATAAGTGCCATACCCCCTGTGTGCGGTGACAAGATTTTGTGTCTTTGTAACCGGACATATCTTGGGCCCCGTCAAAAAACATCTGCTGACAAGTAGTGGGAAATACGCTATAATAGTTTTATACTCTTCTCCGGCGCGGACAAGCGCCCCATACGGAAAGGATTTGTTATGGAAACCACGCTTCAAATTCTGGCGGAGGAACTGAACCGCCCGGTACAGCATGTTGCCAATGTAGTCCAGCTGCTGGACGAAGGGGCTACGATCCCTTTTATTGCCCGCTATCGAAAGGAACTTCACGGTGCAATGGACGATACCACGCTCCGCACCCTGGAGGAACGCTTGCGCTATCTCCGCAGCCTGCAGGAGCGGCGTGAGACCGTCAAAAGCGCTATTCTCGAAAAGGGAAAGCTGACTGAGGATCTCTCGTCTGCCATTGATGCTGCTAAAACCCTGGCGGAAGTGGAGGATCTGTACCGCCCCTTCAAGGAAAAACGCCGCACCCGAGCCTCTATGGCCCGGGAAAAGGGGCTGGAACCCCTAGCAGAGCTGCTCTTTGCCCAGCAGCCGGATTGCCCCGCTCCCCTTGCCGCAGCCTCTGGATATATTAACCCTGACAAGGGCGTTGAGACGGCGGAGGAGGCCCTGGCTGGTGCCTCTGACATTCTGGCAGAGCAGATCAGTGACGACGCTGCCCTTCGAAAAAAGCTCCGGGAGCTGCTGGCGAAACACGGCTCTCTAACCAGCACGGCAGCTACAGAGGAGGACACTGTCTACCGGCTCTATTATCAGTTCTCCCAGCCTCTTTCCCGGCTGCAGGGCCATCAGGTTTTGGCTATCAACCGTGGAGAGAAAGAGGGAGTTTTGAAGGTTCATGTGGAGCTGGACCGTGAGTTGGGACTTCGCACCGTCCGCCGCCATGTCGTCGTCCCTGGCAGCCCCGCCATGGAATTTGTAAAGTCCGCAGCAGAAGACGCCTATGACCGCCTGATTGCTCCCGCTCTGGAGCGGGAGTCCCGCGCCAGTCTCACGGAGTCGGCTTTTGAAGGCGCGATCGGTCAGTTCGCTCTGAACCTGCGGCCCCTGTTGATGCAGCCACCGGTAAAGGGCAAGGTTACAATGGGCCTGGACCCCGGCTATCGAATGGGGTGCAAGGTGGCTGTGGTGGACGGCACCGGCAAAGTGTTGGACACGGCAGTTGTATACCCCACCTATGGGGATCGGCAGCGGCGCGAAGCCATTTCTTTGCTCAAAAAAATGATCAAAAAGTATCATATAGAACATATCGCCATTGGAAACGGCACTGCCAGCCGAGAGACGGAGCAGATGGCTGTGGAGCTGATCGCCCAGGCCAAGGATGAGGGCGCTCGCGTCAGCTATATGATCGTCTCTGAGGCCGGAGCCTCCGTCTACTCCGCCAGCCCACTGGCCGCAGAGGAGTTTCCGGAGTACGATGTGAATCTGCGCTCCGCCGTTTCCATCGCCCGCCGCCTGCAGGACCCGCTGGCGGAGCTGGTGAAAATTGATCCCAAGGCCATTGGCGTGGGGCAGTACCAGCACGACTGCCCTCCCAAACGCCTGGATGAAGCTCTGGGCGGTGTCGTGGAGGACTGTGTGAACGCCGTGGGCGTGGATGTCAACACCGCCTCCCCCTCCCTACTGCAGCGGGTGGCTGGCCTTACCCCCACCACCGCCAAAAATGTGGTGGCCTATCGGGAGGCCAATGGCCCGTTTACCTCCCGCAAACAGCTTTTGAAGGTCCCAAAGCTGGGCCCCAAGGCTTTCGAGCAGTGTGCCGGCTTCCTTCGAGTACCCGAAAGTGCCAATATTTTGGACAATACTGCTGTGCATCCGGAGTCCTACGCTGCGGCGGAGCAGCTGCTTGTCCTCACTGGGCATACCCTGACAGACGTGCAAGCCGGACGTCTGTCAGAGCTTCCCGCTCAGGTGCGCGCCTATGGGGAGGAGCGGGCTGCCCAGGCCGCCGGCGTAGGGATTCCAACTCTTCGGGATGTGATGACGGAGCTGATGAAGCCCGGCCGGGACATCCGGGACGACCTGCCCGCCCCGATTCTCCGCACCGACGTTCTGGAGTTGAAGGATTTAAAGCCCGGAATGGTTCTCACGGGAACCGTCCGCAATGTCATTGACTTCGGAGTGTTTGTGGATATCGGCGTCCACCAGGATGGTCTGGTACACATCTCCCAGGTAGCAAACCGCTTTATCAAGCACCCCTCGGAGGTGGTTTCTGTAGGCGATGTGGTGAAAGTTTTGGTTCTGGAAGTGGATGAGAAGAAAAAGCGCATCAGTCTCAGTATGAAACAAGCAAAGGAGACGGTATGAACGGGCAAGGTATCATCATCGCGGTGGTCTCCTTTCTCTGCATCGGTTTATTCCATCCTCTGGTGATCTGGGCGGAGTATATCTGGTCCGCCCGGTGCTGGCCTGCGTTTCTGGTCGCCGGACTTGGATTTTTGGCCGCCAGCCTGTTGCCGGAGAGCATTCTGCTCTCCTCCGTCCTAGGGGTGCTGGGATGCAGCTGCCTATGGAGCATCCTGGAACTGCGGGAACAGGAGGAGCGGGTACGTAAGGGGTGGTTCCCCCAGAATCCCAGACGCAAGCCTCCTGCGGAGAGGAGGAATTCCTGTGATTTTGACCGTTGACCAAGTGGGCGATCTCCTGGACGAGATCGCGGAGAGCTTTCCCTCAGCCCTCTTTCAAGGTCTCAACGGCGGCGTCTGTCTACAGGAGGAAGCACTGCCGGACCCGGAGTTCCGAGAGGTGTATATTCTAGGGGAATACTGTCATGACTGCCTAGGGCTATACATCAATTTATATTATGGCTCCTTCGCGGCGCTGGCGGAGCAGGAGGAGTGGAACCGCGAAACCTGGCTGGAGGAGCTGCGCATTACCTTGGCCCACGAACTGACCCACCACCTGGAACATCTGAGTGGCCTCCATGCACTGGATGACCGGGACGCGGAGGAACTGGCCATCTGGCGGGCGGAGTACCAGGGAGATTCCTGATAAAGAGCGGTCGGGGTTGTCCTGCCTCCCTCCTGAAGCTCTTATAAAAAAGGGGCCCGGAGCTTAAAAGCTCCGGGCCCCTTTTTCCTCTTGGGATGAACCTCTTTCAAGCAGCGCGCTCTCGCCGGAAATAGGCGCTGCCGGCCGCTTGATGCCCAGTCACCCACAGCTCATAACTGCCATCCCGTGGAATCTCGATGGAATAGCTTCCGGTGGCCAAAGCTTCGCTATCAAAAACCGGTTCCCGGTCCTCATCCTCAATCACGCTGACATCCACGCTGCCCTGGTCGTTGACAATCTCCATCCGGATCACATCGCCAGACTCCATCTCCAGCAGTTGGAAGTCCGTACCGTTAAAGGCGGTATAATCCAACATCAGACTGCTCTCATCTCCAGTGCGGCTACCGTCAAAGTAGGAACCATGTTCCGGAAGCCAAGCCATCCACCACGCGGCAGCATACAGGCACATGGCCGCAGCCACCAACACAAAGCACAGTACCATCCCCGCCCAGTCATACTTGATTCTGCTGCCAGACCGAGCCGCCAGGAGTGTCTCCACCCCCAGGGAAATCAGGATCAGAGGCGAGGCCTTCACCGCCCACCGAAGATCCGCCTCCGGCCAGAACAGAGAGACCATCATCACCCCTCCGGCAACGATCAGCGTCGCACCCAGGGTAAGCGTCCCCACCCTGCGCTGAGCCGGCGCCTGCCTAATCTCACTGGTCTTTGTCATTGGGTTCCTCCTGTGTGGTCTCCTCAGGTGCGGCCTGCGCGCCGCTCTGTGCCGGAGGGACAAAGTCCGGAATATCGTCCTTCCGAGCCTTGGGTCCCCGGATAAACCACAGCCCCAGTAAAATAACCAGAATGGTCATCACCAGCCGGGGGACATCATAGCGCAGCAGACTGTACAGCCAGTCACCCAGGAACCAGTCACCCATCATCCACCACAGCTGATTCAAAAGCATCTGATACAGCAAGTAGATGCCGATCATCACCAGTCCCCAACCGATGACGCTGTGGCGGCGGCGCAGCAGCTCTGCCATGCGCTGGCTGTCCATCTCAGAGAGGCCGAAGAGATATTCATCCTGCGGTGCGGTGCCGTCCAGAATGCGGCTGCGGAGGTTATAGCTGTCAAAAAAGGCGTACAGCCACACCACCGGCAGGAAAAAAGCCACTGCGCCCAGCCCTAGAAAGCCGGCAATCGCCAGGATGACGAAAAAGCCCAGCAGCAGGGACACCCCCCGCTTCATATATCCCTGGTACATCTGCCCGCAGCCAGAGAGGCAAGAGGTGATAAATAAAAGCAAGCCTTGTTTCGGTCTCATGTGTTAGTTCCTCCTTGATTGGTATGCGGCCTGCCGCCGCTAAATGGTTCCAGAAAGCCATTGATATCATTCAGAAGCCCCTGTATGGAATCGTCCCACCGCTGGGGCATCTGCTGGATATGCTCTGCCACCGCGTTGCCGGTCTCCTGAAGGAATGCTCTGCCCGCCGATTCCCGAAGCGGGGCTCCGGCGCTGCCCCACAGCAGCGTCAACGCCAGCGCGACAGCGGCTGCGGCCGTTGCGTACCGGCTGGTCAGCAAACGGATGGCACGGAAGCGAATCCTGGGCCAAAGCCGGTCCTGACAGGAGTTTGCTGGGATCAGGAGCTCCGTCCCCGCCAGCAGGTCTGTATACCGCTGCAGGCACTGGTCGCAAAAGGCCAGGTGTTCCGCAGCTTCCAGCCGCGTCAGCTCATCCAGTGCCTCTCCGTTATGAATCAGCGATTCTAAAACGCCGTCACTCAGGTGTCCATCGTTACGAAATACGTCCATATCCCCCACTCCTTTCCAAGATCTCCCTCAGCAATCCCTTTCCCCGGGCCAGCTGGGTGTGAATGGTTTTGACCGGCCTTCCCAGGGCCAAAGCCGCCTCCTCCGGCGATTTCTCTTCCAGCAGACATAGCCTGCATACGGGTCCATAGGGCTCCCGGAGCTTCTCAATGGCAGAGCGAATCTCTGCTGCGCCACTTCTTTGCAGCGCCGTCTCCTCTGCGGCGGGCGCCTTCCCCGGCGGCATGGCCTCATCTCCCGGCAGCACCGCGTGGCGCTTCCACGCACTTTGCAGGTGGTCCTTGGCCTTGTTGGCGGCAATCCGGCCAAGCCATTGCCGCTCATATCCTAACGGCAGCTTTTCCTTGTGAAGGTAGGCCGAGAGGAACGTCTCCTGCGCCAAGTCCTCTGCCGCCGCAGCGTCCCGTGTCAGTTGAAAGCAGATGGTGTATACCAGCTTTTCATACTGAAGGACCAGTCTGGAAAACTCTTCTTTTGTCATTCCGGACACGGCACGCCACCACCTCCTTCCGATCTGTTGTTCATACGATGCCATGGGCGGTATTTCTTCAAAAACTGCAAATTTTTTAAAATTCTTCCGTGGTATTACCCAATCTGATGAGTTTTTGCGGAAGCGCCGCGTCTCAACCCCATCAGGAGGAACTTGTCTTTCAGCCTTCCATCATATCAGACACGCGCACATTTTCAACCTGGCCTTTCCGAGAAAGTTATGTTATCATCATTGAAAAGGGAGGTGCTCTCATGCGCAGTTTGGCACATGCCATCGTTCGCTCTTTGGAATCTGGACAGGCCTTGGAACTTGTAACCGTTCTTACTGCCTCCGGCTCCACGCCCCGGGGCCCCGGAGCCATGCTGGCTGTTTTTTTGGATGGCACCGCCGTGGGAACCGTGGGCGGCGGAAATGTGGAATTTGAAGCCACAGCAGTTGCAAAATCACTGCTGCAATCTCAGCAGGACGCATTGCGGGAATTTCGCTTGATCCAGGGAGACGCTGCCAGCCTGGGTATGGTCTGCGGCGGCGATCTCACACTGCACTTCCAATATCTTTCCGCTGATGATGCCTCCACACTCGCGCTGTTTCGGGAACTGCTGGAGGCCACTGGCCAAAACCGGGATGTGTGGCTGGTCCGCCGCCTGGATAATGAGAAAGTCTCTGCCATGGACCTTGCGGACCGGGATGGTCCCCGGCATCTCCCGGGCCTCCCACTGGACCTGCTGGAGAATGCTCCTGCCCTGCGGGACGGCTGGTTTACCCTGCCGGCAGTGCGGGCGGGCCTCCTCTATATCTTTGGCGGGGGGCACGTCTCTCAGGCGCTGGTGCCCGTGGCCGCCACGGTGGGATTCCGTCCCTTCATTTATGACGACCGGCCGGAATTCGCAGCCAAAGCCCGCTTTCCCCAGGCAGCGGGCACCCTCTGCGGCAGCTTTACCGCCCTCTCCCGGCACCTGACCATCACTCCTAACGACTATGTAGTGATCATGACAAGGGGCCATCAGGCGGATTTTGAGGTGCTGGTTCAGACGCTTCGCTGCGGTGCCAGATACCTTGGCTGTATCGGCTCCAGGAAAAAACTGGCTCTGTGCCGGGACCGGCTGTTGGCAAATGGTTTTACACCGGAGGAGTACGCCAGGGTCCACGCTCCCATCGGCCTTGCCATTGGCGCCCAGACGCCGGAGGAAATCGCTGTTTCTGTCACAGCGGAGCTTATTGCCGTCCGCGCAGGCGTGATTGCCTGAGCCGCTTCCTCTTGCCAAGAGCCTCATTTCATGATACAATCTGCAGCATTACGACGGAAACATGACAAAGACCGGAGGAGCTGTTATGGAGCGAATCAGCAAGGAAAACTACTATCTGAACATCGCCGAGACCGTGTTGGAGCGATCCACCTGCCTGCGCCGGCTCTACGGTGCGATCATCGTGAAAAATGATGAGATTATCTCGACCGGTTACAACGGTGCTCCCCGGGGCCGTGCCAACTGCTCAGACCTGGGCTACTGCTCCCGGGAGGCCATGAAGATTCCCCGGGGCGAACGGTATGAGCTGTGCCGCAGCGTTCACGCCGAGGCGAACGCCATCATCTCCGCTCCCCGGCGGGATATGGTGGGCGGCACTATTTATCTGGTGGGCCGGGATGCCAGAACCCATGCGCTGCTCTCCGACGCCACCTCCTGCCCCATGTGCCGGCGGCTGGTGATCAACGCAGGATTGGAGAAAGTCGTGATTCGCAGGACAGAGACGGAGTTTGAAGTGGTCCCTGTGGCTGACTGGGTTCAGGAGGATGACCTGTTGCTCCCCCGGGAACCTGAGATGGATCTGAACTCATAAAGAAAGGGAGAGCGTTTGCTTGAACACAGGACTTGTCACGTTCTATCATATCCACCACTATGGAGCCGCCTTGCAGGCTGCGGCCACGGAACGGGCGGTGGAATCCCTGGGCCACACCTGTGAGATCATTGACTATTTTGTCAACCAGGACAATGCCCTTTTTCGCCGGCCCACCGGTCTTGGCAACACCGCCGCCGACGTTCATACCGCCCTGCATTACCAGGCTCTGCGCAGCCGGTATGAGCGGTTTGAGCAGTTCTCTCAAGAACATCTGCGCATCTCTTCCCACCGGTTTGGAAGCTTTGCGGAGCTGCGGGACGCGGCGCTGCCCTATGATGTGATTCTCTCCGGCAGCGACCAGATCTGGAACCCACAAATTTTCCCGGACGGCCGGTTTGACCCGGTCTTTTTCGGCGCGTTCTCCGACAGGCGGCACATTGCCTACGCCCCCTCCTTTGGAATTCCCCACATCCCAACGGATATGGAGGAAGAGCTGCGGGGGTACCTCGCACGGTTCTCCCATCTCTCTGTCCGGGAACGGCAGGGGCAAAAGATTGTGGCAGGAATCACGGGGCAAGATGTCCCGGTGGTGCTGGACCCCACACTGCTGCTCTCCGCGCAACAGTGGGCCGCGGCCGCCTCCGACCACCTGTTCACAACCCGTGGGACGTTCGGCCTCCAGCTTCCGGTGCCGGTGCCAAACGGCTATATTCTCTGCTACTGCATCAACAAGCCCGGGGCTTTGGAACCCTATCTTCAGGAGTTTGCCCGCCGCAGCGCTATGCCTATCGTGCAGCTGTGCGGTATCCGGCAAAAGGTCCACCCCAAGGCCCGCTGCGTGCTGGATGCGGGGCCAGCGGAATTTTTGGAGCTCTTCCAAAATGCCGCCTTTGTCTTTACAAACTCCTTCCATGGCACTGTATTTGCAGCCCAGTTTCATGTCCCCTTCTTCACCGCCGTATCTCCCGCAGAGCTGACGGACCCGGAGAGCTCCCGGACATTCAGCTTGTTGAGTCGGCTGGGGCTTGCGGACCGGATTGTGGGCCAGGGGAATACCGCAGATTTAGAGGCTCCTGTCGACTGGAAGCAGGCAGAGGTAAGGCTCTCAGAGGCCCGGGCAGCTTCCCTGGACTATCTGCGCGCTGCACTGGAGGGAACTCCGTATACCCAGAAAACCGCTGAGGCAGCGCCGGACGCACCGCCTCGGTTGGCTGACCATGGCCACTGTACGGGCTGCACTGCCTGCGCCAGCGGATGCCCGGCGGATGCCATCTCCATGAAACGGGATCGAGAGGGCTTTTCTTATCCGGCAATAGACTTGGACAGGTGTATCCGCTGCGGCCACTGCACTGCAATCTGTCCCTTGCTGCGGGAACGGGAGCCCTCCCCCCTGCCTGCGGCTTTTGCCGCCTGGAACCGAAATGATCTGGTCCGGAAGGACTCCACCTCCGGCGGGGTCTTTACCACGCTGGCGGAATATATTTTGGAGTCCGGGGGGGTTGTATATGGCGCCGCCATGGACAGCCGCCAGCACCTGCGGCATATCGCATGCTTTTGTAAAGAGGACCTGTGGCGTTTGCGGGGGGCCAAATATGTACAGAGCGATCTTGGAAAAACCTTCCGCGAAATTCGGGAGGCGCTGAAAAAGCGGCCCGTGCTGTTCTCCGGCACCCCCTGCCAGGTAGATGGGCTGTACCGCTTCTTAGGCGGCAAGCCGGAAAACCTCACTACCTGTGACCTGGTGTGTCACGGCGTCCCTTCTCCCGGCGTGTGGGAGGCCATGGTTCATTCCATTGAGTCCCGCAAAGGCAAGCACCTCCAGACGGTACGCTTTCGCAACAAGGTGACTGGCTGGAAGGACAGCCATTTTACTCTGGTCTATGACGACGGTACAGTGGATTCCGCGCCTCTTTTTGCCACAGAATTCGGACGGGCCTTTGGCCGCGCGCTGTTCCTGCGGCCCTGCTGCCATCAGTGTGCCTATACGAACCTCAACCGTCCCGGGGATTTCACTCTGGGAGACTTCTGGGGCCTGCGCCCTGACGAGCTGGCAGAGCAGCAGGCTCAAGGCATCAGCCTGCTGCTGGTCAACACCGCCCGCGGCAGCTATCTCTTCGACCAGCTGAAACTGGACCGACAAGCATTTCCCATTGAGCGGGCTGTGGCGGGCAATCCCCGTCTTGCCTTCCCCCTGGCCCCGCCGCCAGACCGGGCCGCGTTTTTTGCCGCCTATGCCGTCGAGCCCTTTGACCAAGTGCGCAAGCGGTATTGCTCGGTGCCGCCCCTCCCGATACGGCTGGCCGGCCGGGTACTCTCCCCTGAGGTCAAGGCGAAAATCCGTCAGAAACTGCAATAAGATGGTTGCCGGACTTTGAGATTTGCGCCAAAAAGGACTTTTCTTTCTGTCCAGGCGACGCTCCGTTTTTTTAGGGGAACTTGAAGCGGATGGTTTCCTCGTCCACCTGCGGACACCCTTTTTTTCCGGTGAAATCTGAAAAAATAGCCCCCATGCCTTCAGCATGGGGGGCTCGTTTATTCACTGTCGTCATCCAGCATCCCAGAGGAATAGGCGGGGGGGGCAGTTTCCGCCGCTCCTTCCGATGAGCTGGATGGATGATCCTTAGCATGGGTACGCCAGCGTGAGGTATCAATTGGACCGCTCTCTTCAAAAAGATCGTAATAGTCCTCGTCCCGCAGCTTGGGCCGGCGGTGACGTGCAATTGCAGTGATCGTGGGATAGAGCACAATGGCGACAAGTCCTCCCGAAAACCCATTGTTGTAAAGATTCAGCCCTGCCACCGGTCCGCTGGTCTGCAGCACCAGGGCCGAGTGAATGAAACCCGCCAGAATTCCGTAGGGCCATCCGAAATGTCCGGCGATGGGAGCCAGCGTAGTACCGAAGAGCCCCGCCAGCTGCAGCGAGGGGTAATCCGGATGGTAGTGCATGCCATAAGCCCCCAAATAAACCCCCAGCATTACTGGCAGAATGTTCAGCACATGCTTTCCAAACGCAGAAAAACCCATGATGGTGAAAATGCCGCCCAGAGTCGGTCCGTTCAGGTCTCCACCCACTAAAAATACATAGGCCATGCCGATCAGCCCATTCACACCCATGTTGACCAACACCGGCCCACCACCAAACATCCGCAGGTAATCACTCGGCGCGCGGCCAGTGGTAGACAGCAGCCGGCGGTAGCCGGCCCAGACAGCCCAGACCGGCATCCCGGCAAAGAACAGCCCTGTCAAAATCAGTCCAACACACAAAATCGTCAAAACAATGGTGAAGGTCTCATTATACCCGGTTGCCCAATACAGAACAGAGTCCGGCTGGTCACCAAAGGCAATTAGCACCGGCACAATCATCATGGCAAAGAGTCCGCAGGCAAACCCCATATTATAGAGATTAAGTCCATTTTGAATCTTGTATGTATAGGCCGAGAGGGACGGCAGAATGAACCCCACCAGCACACCGGTCACAATACCAAGAAGCAGGTTGGCGTGGATGCTTCCCAGCGCCATATAACTTACCAGCGGTGAAAGAGATGTGGCAAGCAGTGCCACACCGGCATATTTGCCGAAGGGCTCCCGCTGGTATTTTGCGTATAGCCATGTGCCCAAAATAATGGGCCAAATATTGAAGATATTTTTTCCAAACAGGGAGAAACCCGCCATGAGCCCGATCTCCACCAGAGTAAAGCCATTGAGTGCATCTTTGGAGAGCTTAATGATCAAAACGGAAATCAGCATAATCAGTCCGCAATTGATCAGTGTAGCGCCCACGCCAGCAATATAAACGTAATCTGTAATCAGCAAATCCTGCATGGTAACGATCCGGTATAGCCCCGGCAGAATATCGGCCGGATCATCCAGCAAAACTCCCAGCAGCATGAGTAAAATCGAAGCTAGAATGGTTCCAGGAATCATTTTTTTATATCGGTCCTGCAAGCGGCGCCCCCCTAATCGTCAATATTTTCACAATTCTGTCAAAAATAAAAGATGCTTTATTTTATTATAGGGGATTCCCAGACAACAGGCAAGAGGAAATTGATCCCCCGGCTAAAAATTCTGGTTCCTGCTTGTCTTTCTATAGGGGTTTGTTGTATCATTTTTCAAAGACATGAGGTGATGAACATGGATATTTCTATGAGGGCTATCGCCCATATTCAAAGTGAATTTCCCACCAAATTCGGGGTGCCGCGGCAAAGCGGACTGGTACCCTCCCTGGAGTCCACGGTAGTCTTTACGCCGGAATTTCGGAATTCGGATGCTCTTCGGGGGATCGAGGGTTTTTCCCACCTGTGGCTCATCTGGGTGTTTGACCGCTCCGCCCGGGAGACCTGGTCCCCCACTGTGCGGCCGCCGCGCCTTGGCGGTAATCAGCGAATGGGAATTTTCGCCACCCGCTCTCCTTTTCGGCCAAACCCCATTGGCCTTTCCTGCGTGGAACTGGCGGGGATTGAGACGACCCCGACGTGGGGCACTGTGCTTCGGGTGCGGGGCGCAGACCTGGCGGACGGGAGTCCGATTCTGGATATCAAACCCTATATTCCCTACGCCGACAGCCATCCCGGCGCGCTGGAGGGCTTTGCCTCCGTTCCCGCCGAGGCGCTGGAGGTAGTCATTCCCCCGGATCTCCTGCAGCAGATTCCCTCACAGCGGCTGGAAGCTCTGCGTGGCGTGTTGGCCCAGGACCCCCGTCCCCGCTATCAGGAGGACCCTCAGCGGGTCTATGGATTTGGCTTTGCAGGCATGGAGATCAAATTTTCCGTATCCGGCCAGCGGTTGACCGTGTTGGCAATCAACAGCTCCAGATAGCGTCTGGCATCCTGTCATCTCGCCAATATCTCCGCCCATGGCAGTGCCTGGGGCGCCCAGCCGCGGCCGGACACCCCAGGCCTTTTACGCAAAAGTTACTGCGGTTCCCGTCTTTCCCTCCAGGGCATCCAGGCACTTATCCAAGCTGGTGATGATGGCCCGCTTGCCGGGGTTTGTCCGGACAAATTTCATAGCCGCCTGCACCTTGGGCAGCATACTGCCCACGCCGAATTGTCCCTCCGCCGCATACCGAGCGGCCTCTGCCAGGCTCAGGTGATCCAAATCTTTCTCGTCTGGCTTACCAAAGTTGATGGCCACCTTTTCCACCTCCGTCAGGATCAGCAGCACGTCGGCATCCACCTCTTCTGCCAGCAATTCCGCAGCAAAGTCCTTGTCGATAACCGCCGCCACGCCTTCCAGGGTGCCGTCAGGGTTCTCCACCACCGGAATTCCCCCGCCGCCGCAGGTGATGACAATGGCATGGTCCCACAGCAGCCGCACAGCGCCAATCTCCACGATCTTCCTGGGTAATGGCGAGGCCACCACTCTCCGCCAGCCCCGGCCGGCATCCTCCCGCAGAACATAGCCCTTCTCCTGTTCCAGCTGGCGGGCCTCCTCAGCGGAGTAGAAGCCCCCAATTGGCTTGGTAGGGTTTTGAAATGCGGGGTCATTTTTATCCACAACCACCTGGGTGGTTAGGGATACCACGGGATAGTTCCGGTTTCGGGCAGCCAGGGCATATTTCAGCGCCTGCTGGATGTGATAGCCGATATAGCCCTGGCTCATGGCGCCGCAGACGTCAAAGGGCATGGGTGGCACCACGTCTCTGGCGGTTTCGCTGGAGAGCAGAATCCGACCCACCTGCGGTCCATTGCCGTGGACAATCGCCATCTCATACCCTCTTCGGCTGATCTCGGCAATATGGCTGGCGGTCTTGCGGACCACCTCCAGCTGCGCTTCGGCGGTAGGTGCGGAGTCCTTGGACTGGAGCGCGTTACCGCCCAATGCAATGACGAGTCTTTCCGGCATAAGGTGTACTTCCTTTCTTTGATGGTGGCCGTTCTTCCCGGCCCCTTTGTTTCGAAAGGAGTTTGTGCTGGCATGTTGATTTTATGCGCATTATGCGCGATGCGGCAAAACAGCTCGTGCTCTTCTCCGCTTTCAAGCGGCTTTCCCTTCCGATTTCTCTTGAAAAGATTCAGCTTTCTTCAAAAAAGGCCTTGCACTATCCTGCCAGTTGTGGTATATTGCATATATTGGAATGGTAAGGTGTGGAGTGGACCCGGTGGTCCGCTCTTTTTATTGGGCATTTTGCCGCTTTTAAAATTTGTAAATCTTGTCAGAATAAGGGAGGTTCCCCTGTGAAAAAAATTACCGAACTCACCGCTGAGCTGGCGGCCCCCGTGATCGCGGAGCAGGGCTGCACCCTTTGGGACGTGGAGTATGTCAAGGAAGCTGGCACCTGGTATCTGCGTGTCCTGCTGGATAAGGAGGGCGGCGTGGATATCCTGGACTGCGAGGCCATCTCCCGGAAGCTCTCAGACCTGCTGGACGAGGCAGACCCCATTGAGGGCAGTTATACCTTAGAAGTTGGCTCCGCCGGTGCGGAGCGAGCGCTCAAGCGGCCCGCAGACTTTCAGCGGTATCTGGGCAGTCCCGTACTGGTGAAGCTTTACCGGAATCAAGACGGCAGTAAAGAATTTTCCGGCACGCTCCATGCCTATGATGCGTCCAGCGGCGATGTCACCGTCACCGTGGGTGGTACAGAAAAAACCTTCGCCAAAAAGGATGTGGCCCTAGTCCGCCTTCGGGTGGAATTTTAGGTGCCGTTTTTGGATTTTCTAGTTTTAAAATTTATGATATCTTAAGGAGACACAACCGATGAAAGGCAAAAAGCAGAAGGAGCCCGCGGGCATGAACCCTGCGGAGATCTTCACCGCTCTGGCTCTGCTGGAGAAGGAGCGGGGCATTCCCCAGACCTTCATGATGGAGAAGATTATCCAGGCCATTACCACCGCTTATAAGCGAGATCATGACGGCGTGGAGAATGTCATTGTGGATGTAGATGAGGCCCATCAAACCCTGCGGATGTTCGTCCAAAAAAATGTCGTGGATGAAGAGGACTATGTGGACCCTATCAATGAGCTGACGCTGGAGGAGGCCAAGGCGATTTCTGCCAAATACGAGGTGGGTGATATCGTCAACATTCCCGTGGACAACACGGAATTTGGCCGGATTGCCGCCGGCAACGGCAAGCAGGTCATCATCCAGGGCCTGCGGGAGGCTGAGCGCGGCATGATTTATGATGAGTTTAACTCCAAGCAGCATGAGATCCTCACCGGCGTTGTCACCCGGATTGATCCCAATACCGGCAACGCATCGCTGCGCATCGGCACCGGCTCCGAGACCACGGAGGCTCTGCTGATGTCCGGTGAACAGGTGCCTGGCGAGGAGCTGTCCGAGGGGATGCACGTGAAGGTGTATGTAGTGGATGTCCGCCGCTCCACCCGCGGCCCCCAGATTCTAATTTCCCGGACTCATCCGGGACTTGTCAAGCGGCTTTTTGAGCTGGAGGTACCAGAGATTTATGACGGCATCGTGGAGGTCCGCTCCATTGCCCGTGAAGCCGGTAGCCGCACGAAGATGGCAGTCTGGTCCAACGATGAAAACGTGGACCCCATTGGTGCCTGCGTCGGCCCCAGAGGGCAGCGGGTAGCCAATATCGTTGAGGAACTCCGGGGCGAGAAGATTGATATTATCAAGTGGAGCGAGGACCCCGCCGCCTTTATCGCCGCCGCCCTGGCTCCTGCAGACGTGGTGGATGTGTGGATGGCGGACGAAGGCAAGGCCTGCCGTTGTGTAGTACCGGACGACCAGCTGTCCCTGGCCATCGGTAAGGAGGGGCAGAACGCCCGCCTCGCTGCCCGTCTCACCGGCTATAAGATCGACATCAAGCCCGCAAGCTACCAGGAGAGCGAGGAGGCCTCAGAGCCGCCCGCAGAAGAGACTCCGGAAGAATTTTAAGAGAAAGGCGGCCTGACCATGCCGAAAGTAAAGAAAATTCCCCAGCGGCAGTGTGTGGGCTGCCGGGAAATGAAGGATAAGAAGTCCCTGCTCCGGGTGGTTAAGTCCCCGGAAGGGACCGTCAGTCTGGATTTCGGCGGCAAGAAGCCCGGGCGGGGTGCCTATGTCTGTCATGATGTAGGCTGTCTGAAAAAGGCCCGGAAGAGCCGCGCTCTGGAGCGGGCTCTGGAGACCGCCATCCCGCCGGAGGTCTATGACGCCATGGAAGCGGAATTAGGAGGGACAAATGGACAGCCATAAGATTCTCTCCCTTCTGGGGCTTGCCCTTCGGGGCAACCATCTGGCGGTGGGCGAGGAACCGGTGGAAGCTGCCGCCCGGGCAAAGGACGCCCGGCTCTTGCTGTTGGCTTCTGACGCAGCGGATAATACCCGCCGTCGGACCGTCCATTTTTCCGAGGCCGGCCAATGCCTGTGGCTGCGGCTCCCCTTCACCAAGGCGGAGCTGGGAAGAGCGGTGGGCCGAACCTCGGCCGCCCTTGTAGCGGTGACGGATATCGGCCTTGCAAACGCAGTGGCAAACCGTTTGGCGCAGTTGGATGAAGATCAATACGGCGAAGCTGCGGAGCGGCTGGCGCTGAAGGCCAAGCGGGCCGCAGAGCGACAGAGTGAACTGCGGGCCCACGAGAAAAATGTCCGCACCGGCAAATATCGGCCGAAGCCCCGGCGGACACCGGAGGACTCCTCCCCCCAAGTCGAAAAGTCTCCGCCCGACCGGCGGCCCCGAAATCAGAATCGTTCCCGCCCCAGGCGCGGCAGTCCCACACGGTCTCCCCATCCCTATGCCCACAGCCGCCCGGTGAAAAAGGGCAAGGGGTCCTTCCGCAAACGTGAAGACTGATTGCGAGAGTACAGGTATGAAATTTTCCCAGCCCTTGGGTTGGAGCATAACGAGGTGTTTTGATTGGCGATTGAGAAATACAGAGTGCATGAGGTGGCGAAGGACTTCGGTCTTTCTACAAAGACGATCACCGAAATCCTGACGAAATACGCCACGGCGCCCAAGAACCATATGCAGGTTCTGGACGACCATGAGCTGTCCATTATCTTCGACTACCTGACCCAGCATAACCAGGTATCGGGCATCCAGGTGATCTTTGCAGACACCTACCAGGAAAAAAAGAAGGAGGAACCTCCCGCAGTCCAGCCGGCTCCCCAGTCCCCGGCTCAGCCCAAGCCTCAGGGCCAGAAGGCGGCGCCCAAGCCACAGTCTCAGCCCGTCCAGCAAAAGGGCGGCGAGGCTCCCAGGCAGCAGCCTGCCTCCACACAGCAGCCCGCCTCCCGGGTTCCCCAGAAGAAAATTGTGGACACCCGCAAGGGCGGTGATGTAAACCTGGCAAAGTACGACGAGCGGCTGGAGGACTTAGGCGGCCAGCGGGGCGAGCGGATGCAGCAGCGCGGCGGCAAAGAGAAATTCCGCAGCAATCAGCGCAAGAGCGGCATGACGTTCTCCAACAAGCGCCGGCAGGATGAGGCGGAAAAGATGCGCCGGCTGCAGCTGGAGATTGCCAAGAAGGCCCCTCTCAAGGTCCAGATCCCCGATGAAATCAGCGTGGGCGAGCTGGCCAGCCGCATGAAGAAGACCGGCGCCGAG
>OGGQ01000905.1_pt1 | contig 41534 bp, 35 predicted proteins | sample 1571191 | NCBI WGS metagenome assembly OGGQ01 (sample SAMEA2582061, study PRJEB24529) | metagenome | biome: Human gut stool | place: China | collected 2011
CGTCCGCCACCATCTGGGAGTAGGCGGTGTCGCAGCCCTGGCCGATCTCCGTCTCACCGGTCTGGAACTGGAGGGAGCCGTCCTGGTTGACCACCATGCGGCAGGAGGAGGACTCCAGAGAGATGGGCCACACGGCGGTATTGTACCAGAACACCGCCATCCCCACGCCCCGGCGGACGGGGCCGGTCTGGTTTTGGTAGAGCTGGTATTTGCGCTGATAGTCGATGGCCGCCATCCCCCGGTCCATACACTGGTTGAAGGTGTCGAAATAGTTCTCGTTCTTGGAAAAGCCGTCCTGATACCCCACGGGCATCAGGTTTTTGCGGCGGAACTCCAGCGGCGTCATACCGATGGCCGCGCAGATATCGTCAATGTGGCACTCCCCGGCGAACATGGCCTGGGGAATGCCGTAGCCCCGCATGGCGCCGGCGGCGGGCAGGTTTGTGAACACGGACCAGCAGTCGCACTCCAGGTTGTCGCAGGGATAGAGCTGGGGAAAGGCCCCCATACCCTTCGCCACCACGCCGTGGCCGTGGGAGGCGTATGCCCCCTGGTTGGAAAACGCCTCGAACTTCCGGGCCGCCAGAGTGCCGTCCGGCCGGACCCAGGAGATGATATGGGTGCGGATGGCGTGGCGGACCCGGTTGGAGATGAAGGTCTCCTCCCGACTGCACTCCAGCTTCACGAGACGCCCGCCCACCTGAGTGCAGCACCAGGCGCAAAGCGGTTCGTACAGCGCGTCCTGCTTGTTTCCAAATCCTCCGCCGATGTAAGGCTTGATCACCCGGACCCTGCCCCAGGGAATTCCCAGGGCCTGCCCCACCACCCGGCGGACAATATGGGGAATCTGGGTGGAGGTCACCACTACGACCCGCCCCGCCTCCTCATAGGCAAAGCAGCCGTGATTTTCAATGTGGCAGTGCTGGACCGTGGGGGTGTCGTACCAGCCCTCCACCTTCACAAGGTCCGGCTCCTGAATGGCTGTCTGGTAATCTCCCCGGCGGATATCCGTGTGCTTAAGGATGTTGCCTGGAAATTCCTCGTGGATTTGGGGTGCCTCGCCCTCCATAGCCTTTTGTGGGTCCAGGACGAAGGGCAGCTCCTCGTACTCCACCTCCAGCGCCCGGACGCCCTGGGCCGCAGCCACCTCGTCCTCCGCGATCACCACGGCCACCTCATCCCCATAATAGCGGACATGGCGGTTTAAGAGCAGCCGGTCCGCCACGTCCTGATGGGCGGGGTCCGTAGACCAGGGATGACCCGCCGTGGGAAAGGGGAACTCTGGCACGTCGAAGCAGGTCAGCACTCGCACCACCCCGGGAATCCGCTCCGCTGCGGCGGTGTCAATCCGTTTGACAAAGCCGTGGGCGATAGTGGAATGACAGATCTTGACGATCAGCGCCTCCCGGCCGCAGAGGTCGTCGGTATATTTGGCGCGGCCTGTGGCCTTGTCATAGGCATCCACCCGTTTCAGGCTTTTGCCGACGCTTTTGCTCATAGGGCACTCCTCCTTGAAGCTGAATTCTTGACTTGCCGTGGAAAAAGCGGATATACTACTGACAAATACACGATTGAGGGGCAAAACATGGAAGAGATCAAAGCACCCAGGCTTGGATGCGTGGTGATGGCGGCGGGAAATGCCAGCCGATTCGGGGACAACAAGCTTTCAGCACAGCTCCGGGGCAGGAGCCTGATCCTGCGCGCCCTGGAAGCAGTCCCCACGGAGCATCTGGATGCCGTTACCGTGGTCACACAGTATCCAGAGGTGATGCGCCTTGCAAAAGAGTTTCATTTCGCTGCAGTGTGCAACGACCACCCGGAGTATGGAATCAGCCACACCATTGCCCTAGGGCTCACCGGTCTGCGGGACTGCGACGGAGTGGTGTTCCTGGTCTCCGACCAACCGCTGCTGCGGCGGGAGAGTGTGGCAGCCCTCATCTGCCTGTGGAAGTCTCAGCCGGAGAAGCTGGCAGCCCTGGCTCACGGCGGCGTCCGCGGAAACCCCTGTGTCTTCCCCGCACGGCTGTTCCCGGAGCTTCTGGAGCTGCGGGAGGACCATGGCGGCAACGCGGTCATCCGCCGCCACGAGGAAGATCTGCTTCTTCTGGACGTGCCGGCCCGGGAGCTTCAGGACGTGGACACCCGGCAGGACATGGAGGCCATGCTGGATGAATCCTGAGCGCTATGAGTTTGATGCCGTTATTCAAAAGGTCCCGGACATCGACGGAGCCTATGTAGAAATTCCCCTGGATGTGCGGGCGGTGTTCGGCAAGGGCCGAGTGAAGGTTTCTGCCAGCTTTGACGGCGTCCCCTATGATGGGAATCTGGTGCGGATGGGCACACCCGGCCACATCCTGGGCCTGCGGAAGGACATCCGGGCCAAACTCGGCAAACATCCGGGAGACACCGTGCATGTGACCATCCAGGAGCGGACATAGCGGCGGGGGACTGCCCCGCCGTTTTATTTGCGGGTATAGGGAGTGTTCTCCAAAGGCAAGCTGGTGCGGAACCGCCCGTCATAACGGAAGTAGGCGTCTGCAATGGCAGGGGCTGTGGGGATGGCGGTGATCTCCCCAATACCGATGGCGCCGCAGGCCACGTTCAGCCCGGGCTTCTCCACAATGATGGGCGTGATTTTCGGAATCTGGTGGGCACGGAGCAATCCCAGTGTGCCGAATTTGGCGGTGGGCTTACAGTCCGCCAAGGGGTAGCGCTCCGTCAGGGCAAAGCCCATGCTCATGACTACGCCACCCTCAATCTGCCCCTCCACGGAGAGGGGGTTCACCGCCTTTCCCACGTCGTGGGCGGCCACGATCTCCTGAATCCGCCCGTCCTCGTCCAGAATGCAGACCTGGGTGGCATAGCCATAGGCGATGTGGCTGACGGGGTTCGGCACGTCGGCCCCCAAGGGATCTGTTTTGCCCAAGTATTCCCCATAGAACTCCCGGCCGTTCAGCCCCTCCAGGTCGGTCTCCGCCAGCGCCGAGCGCAGGTCCTGGCAGGCCCGACGGCAGGCCTCGCCGGTGAAGAGGGTCTGTCGGGAACCGGAGGTAGTACCGGAGTCCGGGGCAAAGTAAGTATTGGAGCGCTCGTAGACGATCTGTTTCGGGGACAGACCGGTCTGCTCGCAGACCATCTGCGTGAGCACCGTGCCCAGCCCCTGTCCGATGCAGGAGGCGCCGGCGAAGATGTGGAGCTTTCCCTCTTCCACCGTCAGCCGGACCCGGCCGGTGTCCGGGATGCCCACGCCCACGCCGGCGTTCTTCATGGCGCAGGCGATGCCGGCGTACCGGGCCGTTTCATAGTAGGGGCGCACCGCCTCCAGCGTCTCTGCAAGGCCGGTGGCCGCGTCCACAATCTGGCCATTGGGCAGCTCCTGGCCGGGGCGGATGGCATTGCGCCACCGGATCTCCCAGGGGGAAATGCCCACCAGGTCCGCCATCTGATTCAAAAGGCTTTCTATGCAAAAACAGGTCTGGGTCACACCAAAGCCCCGGAAGGCCCCGGCCGGGGGATTATTGGTATAGTAGGCCCAGCCGTCAATCTCAAAATTCTGGTAGTTGTAAGGCCCCGCGGCGTGGGTGCAGGCCCGCTCCAGCACCGGTCCGCCCAGAGAGGCGTAGGCCCCGGTATCTGCGATAACCTCGGCAGCCACACCTTGAATCCTGCCGTTTTCATCGCATCCCAGGGAGAACACCATCTCCATAGGGTGGCGCTTGGGGTGGATTAAGATGCTCTCCGCCCGAGTGAGCTTCACCTTGACCGGACGCTTGGTGAGATAGGCAATCAGGGCGGCGTGGTGCTGAACCGTCACGTCCTCCTTGCCGCCAAAGCCCCCGCCCACCAGGCAGTTGCGAACCTTGACCTGTTCGGCGCTCAGGCCCAGCATTCCCATGGTCTCGTGCTGGGTGTCATAGGCGCCCTGGTCCGTGGAGAGAATGCACACGCCCTCCCCATCCGGGTACGCCACGGCGCACTCCGGCTCCAAAAAGGCATGCTCCGTCCAAGGGGTGGTAAAGCGCTGGGTCAGCACGTGCTTGGACTTGGCGATCGCCTCCGCCGGATTGCCCCGCTGGATATGCTTATGAGCCAGGAGGTTTCCGTCCCGGTGGACCAGCGGTGCGTCCGGCAGCATGGCCTCCCGGGGGCTGCGGACCATGGGCAGCTCCTCGTAGTCCACCCGCACCAGCGACTTCGCCCGGTCCAGGATTTCCGGCGTCTCAGCAGCCACGAGGCAAATGGCGTCCCCCAGATAGTGGGTGATGTCCCCCACGGCGATCATGGTATCCCAGTCCTTTTTCAGGTGGCCCACCTTATTCTGGCCGGGAATATCGTCGGCGGTGAGGACGCAGACCACCCCTGGCAGGGCTTCCGCCTCCTCCTTGTGAATCGCCAGTACCTTGGCTCTGGGATATCGGGACCGGACGGCGCTGCCGTAGATCATGCCGTCCAGATAAATATCATCGGGGTAAAGGCCCGTACCGGTGACTTTCTCTTTGACATCAATCCGGGGCACCCGCGCCCCCAAGGACCAGTCCTTGGGCGCTTCCGGAACCCTGCCAGCACGCAGCAGCTCCGCCGAGAGCAAAATCGCATCAATGATCTTCACATACCCCGTGCAGCGGCAAATGTTGTTGCGGATGGCATAGGCCGCCTCCTCCCGGGTGGGCGTGGGGTTTTCGTCCAGCAGCCCTTTGGCACACAGCACCATACCGGGAATGCAGAACCCACACTGCACTGCCCCTGCCATGCCGAAGGCGTATGTATAGACCTCTCTTTCAAAGTCCGTCAGGCCCTCCACGGTGACAATGCGCTTGCCCTCCAGCTTGTCGGTCTGCAGGACGCAGGCCTTGGCACTTTTGCCGTCCACCAGCACTGTGCAGGTGCCGCAGGCGCCCTCGCTGCACCCGTCCTTGACACTGGTCAGGCGCAGCGTATCCCGGAGGAAGCGCAGCAGCCGCTGGTTTTCCTCCACGTTCACGCTCTGGCCGTTGACGGTGAATGTCGCCATGCGTTCTCCCCCCTCTTTGCCAACAGTCCCTTAAAAGGTCAACCTTTTTATTGATTATACAAGAAATCACGCCTCGCCGCAACCGCTTATTGTTGATTTCGTTGTTTTATCTCTCGGATAACGGAGCCAACTGCCACCCCACTGCCAGCGCCCCCCGCCGGACACGGATGGTGGCCTCCGGTTCCAGGATGTGGTTACTGACCCCCAGGGGGAACTCCGCCGTCAGCACCGCGTTTTCCAAGGGGTACTGGAAGCCGGTCTCGTCAATTCCCTCCGCCCGGTCTCCTAGACTGAATGCGGAAAACAGCCCCCACTCCACCGTCCGCTGGATGGTCAGGGACTCGTTTTCCATCACGGTCCAGAGAAAATCATCGTCATACATGTAACCCCGGGCACCACGCCGCCGCAAATACAGCAGGGATTGGAGATTTGCCAGCGTGTGGTCCAGTCGTTTTCCTCCGGTACCGCCGTAGAGATAGACCTCATCGCAGCCCTGCTCCAGGGCTGTTTTGACAGCCAGCATGGTGTCCGTGTCGTCCTTTTCCACCGGAGAGCGGCGAATGTTGGGGAAATTCTCCGGAGCCTCCATGGAGTCAAAATCTCCCAACAGTAGGTCCGGAACAATGCCTAGCCGCTGGCAGACGCGGTACCCCGCGTCCGCGGCGATCACCAAGTCACCGGGAAGCGGCCGCTTCCGCAAACCAAAAAATGTGCCGGCCGCAAAAATAAAGCCGCGTTTCATCGTACCACTCCTTGCTAAGAGCGCCTGGCGGACGTATGGATGTCCATCTCCCACAAAGGGCGCTCTCTATAGATTCTTTGTTGTAAAGATGCGCAATCCAACACGGATACTAACGGCATGAGGGACGAGCACCCATACCATCTCCCACAGCCCCGAAACACAAGCCATCTTCCACACGACTGCCGGTATCTTTGAATCTGTCTCGAACCAGGGGAACGCGTTCCTGATGGGTCCCGCCGCTTCTGAAAAGGCGAGCCCCTATGGAGTTCAGTGTATCACGTTTGGCGCCCAGTGGCAAATAGAACGAGTCCGCCGGGATATTCCCGGCGGACTCGTTCTATTGGATGTGCTCTTCACAGAAATTGTCCAGCACACGGTATCCCATTTCTCCCGGTGCGGCCACGCGGAATTCCGCGATAGTCGCAGGGTCAAAGGCCGGACATAACCGTTTTTCCGGCTCCAGCCGCAAAACAGGCGTCCGGTCTGGCTGACCGTTGCTGGCCTTTTTCCTATTTGGCATGGAATCACCCCATCGCCAGTCTTTGTCGAAGGTTGGGGTTTTATGCGCTGCCGGACCACCTTTTTCACATGTCCCGGTATGAAAGCTCCGGCCGCATACGGCTTCGCAAAAACAAACGCTATTTTGCAAAAAACACCCCGTAGGCCACCACAAGTGCAAAAAAGATCAACACCCCAGCGCCCAGAACCAGGCATGTTTTGATCAGCTTCTTCCCTTCATTCACATCCTGATAGAGCGAAGACAATTTTTCGCCGTCGAAATTTTTCTCCCGCACTTCCTGTACATCCAAATCCCGCACCAGTTCATCTAATGTAAGGCCAAAGTAATCGCTCAGAAGAACCAGACGCTGAAAGTCCGGATACGATTGAGCGGACTCCCACTTGGAAATGGTCTGGCGGGAAACCTTTAGTTCCTCTCCCAGCTCCTCCTGGGAAAGGCCCTTGGTCTTTCGCAAATTGATCAGCTTTTCATTGAAATTCATAGAATCCTCCTCATACTGCTTTACGGCCGCGAAGCCAGTATGATGGGTTCAGGCTGTACCGTCAACCAATCATGGTTGGCAATTTGTCAACCATACTTCACATATTCCAATTTCACACTATCAGACAGGCTGCCCCAAAAGATGGGCCGTCCGTTCCGCTCCCTGTTCCTCTCTGCAGCGCTCAACCAGAAAAGCGCGCCGCCCGAATCGGGCGGCGCGGAATCCATTATTTTGTCAGAGCGGCTTTCAGCTCGGCCACCCGGTCAGTTTTCTCCCAGGTCATACCCAGGTCCTCCCGGCCCATGTGTCCGTATGCCGCAAGCTTGCGGTAAATGGGGCGGCGCAAATCCAGATCCCGGATAATAGCCGTGGGCCGCAGGTCAAATACCTTTTGCACCGCCGCCTCCAGTTTGGCGTCGTCCACCTTCCCGGTGCCAAAGGTCTCCACCAGCACACTAACAGGCTGGGCAACACCAATGGCGTAGGCCAGCTGCACCTGGCATCTGGAGGCAAGACCCGCCGCCACAATATTCTTGGCAACCCACCGGGCGGCATAGGCGCCGGACCGGTCCACCTTGGTAGGGTCCTTGCCGGAGAAGGCGCCGCCTCCGTGAGGCGCGCTGCCGCCATAGGTGTCCACAATGATCTTACGGCCCGTCAGGCCGGAATCCCCCTGGGGCCCGCCGATTACAAAGCGGCCGGTTGGATTTACGTAAATCTTGGTATGCTCATCCATCAGCCCCTCGGGGATGGCGGGATGGATCACCATGTCGATCATGTCCCGGCGAATCTGTTCCAGTGTAACCTCAGGGCTGTGCTGGGTGGAGAGCACTACCGTGTCCACCCGGATGGGCCTTCCGTCTTCGTACTCCACAGTGACCTGGGTCTTGCCGTCTGGCCGCAGATAGTTCACCAAACCCACCTTACGCACCTCGGTCAGCCGCTTGGCCATCTGGTGGGCCAAGGAGATGGGCAAGGGCATCAGCTCCGGCGTCTCGTCGCAGGCGTAGCCAAACATCATGCCCTGGTCGCCGGCGCCGTTTTGAAGCTCAGCGTCCTCGCCCTGCTTGTTCTCCAGCGCCTTATCCACGCCCATGGCGATGTCACCGGACTGCTCGTCAATGTTGGTGATAATGCCGCAGGTGTCACAGTCAAAGCCGTACTTGGCCCGGTCATAGCCGATGTCCCGGATCACTTCCCGGGCAAGCTTTGCAATGTCCACGTAGCAACTGGTGCTGATCTCGCCCATGATGTGCACCAGGCCGGTGGAAACAGCAGTCTCACAGGCCACCCGTCCCTGAGGGTCCTGGGCCAAAATCGCGTCCAACACCGCGTCGGAAATCTGGTCGCAGATCTTATCGGGATGTCCCTCTGTTACGGATTCCGAGGTAAATAAGTAATGTCTTGCCATGCTATGTCTTCCTTTCTGATCTTCCCCCATCAAGGGCAGAAAAAACGCGCGTTTCGACGAAGAAACGCGCAGAACTCTTTCTCTCGCTCCTCATCTGTCGCTTACCGTCGGATTTGGCACCTTACACTGCAGGTTGCCGTGGCTTCACTGGGCCGTTCCCTCCACCACTCTTGATAAGGGTTATTGAATTTTCATGTGTTATTCTAACACCTTTTGTGGATTTGTCAATAGATATTTGCCGGTTTTCATCAAAAAATTGTCCTCATTTTCCAATGTTCACAAATTGTACGTGACTTTTCCAGGCAGGGCGGGTATAATCAGCATTATTATGACCATGTTGGAGGGATCATTTTGAGAAAACTCAGCGCCGCGGTGGACCGGTTTGCCTATAACCATCCCCGCTTCGGCATTCCCAATTTGATGAAGTTCATTGTTATCGGCAACGTCCTGGTGTACCTTCTGTCCCTGTTTGCTGGCTATGGGGCTGTCAGCTTTTTGAATTTTCAGTGGGCTGCCATCACTCACGGCGAGCTTTGGCGGCTGATTACTTTTATTTTCATGCCAGGTTATTACAGTACCGGAGATGTCCTGTGGCTCGCACTGTTTCTCTATTTTTATTACATGATCGGCACTGTATTGGAGCGGGAGTGGGGCACCGCCAAGTTTACCCTCTATTATTTTTCCGGCGTGGTGCTGACCTTGGTCGTCGGCATTGTGACTGCTCTGGTCTCCGGTCATAACGTCCTGATTGAGGGGACCAGCTATGTGAACCTGTCCATGTTCTTCGCTTTTGCCATGCTGTATCCGGAGACTCAGTTTCTGGTGTTCTTTATCATTCCTGTCAAGGTCAAGTGGCTGGCCTGGATTGATGCGGCGTTTTTCGCCCTGTCAGTTGTCACCAGTCTGTTCCGCCTGGATATCCTGAATGCCCTGCTGCCAGTGGTGGCACTGCTAAACTTCTTTGTGTTTTTCTGGACCAATATCACCGATGAGATTGCCTATCGCCGGGGGCGTACCCACCATCAGAGCAGTCATCAAACGATCCAGTTCAAATCCGCAGTGCGCCAGCAGCGGAAGAAGGAGGCCGAGCGGGGTTACCGTCACAAGTGCGCCGTCTGCGGCCGGACAGATGCGGACCATCCGGAGTTGGAATTTCGTTACTGCTCCCGCTGTGCCGGATATCACTGTTTCTGCCAGGACCACATCTTTAATCACGAGCATTTTACAGAGTGAGAAGTTTTCACGGAAAGTGAGGGAGTTCATGATTCATTCCTTAGACGCCTGGGCCGCGATGCTCTCCGAGAGCTACGGAGAGGACGCCAGCATCCGTATGCAGTTTCGGGGTGTGGCAGACGCCGCCTCTGTGCTCCATCTTCAGTGCGCCGGCATGCTGCGAGCCTTTGATCGGATAGGCGGCGTCATCACACAGGGTGACTGTGAAGGCGTGGCGCTCGGCTATTTTTCAGAGGACGAGGAGTCGCTAAATCAGGCTCTTTTGGAAGAACAGTCGGCGCTTTTGCGCTCTGTTCCCCCGGATACCCTGGCGGCCATTCAGAAAAATGCTGTAGAAATCGCGAAAATCGCTCAGCCAGACTGGTATCGCTCCGCCCTCGGCGGCAGAGGGGTCTATGTTCTGCAGGCCATTGCTGTTCGGAGAGATTGCCGGGGAAGCGGCGTGTTCCGCGCTCTTCTCACCCCCATTCTGGATGCGGCCCGGCAGAGGGAGACCCCCGTGGTGCTGCAGACCTTCAAGTTAGACAACCTGCGCAAGTATGAGCACATGGGCTTTCAACTTTCCAAAGAGGTTGCCTCTGACACCATCCCTCTTATCTGCTATCATATGATCCACCCCTGATGTCTCTTACCACGGCTGCTTTTCTGGCAGCCGTGGTATTTTGGTTTTCTCATCTCATGGAACCCTGCACCCCTTGAAAAAGGAATGGTCTCCTGCTATAATCAGGCAGACACATCCGGGCGCTCTGCGGAACCAAACGACCCGATCTATGTAAAGGAGGCATTTCATGATGTTGGAAGCTTTACAGCCCCATGCGGTTTTTCACTGGTTTGAGGAAATCTCCTCCATTCCCCGCGGCTCTGGCAGCACGTCGGCCATTGCAGAGTGGTGCGTTCGTTTTGCCAAGGAGCGCGAGCTTCGCTTCTTCCGGGATGAAGCTGATAACGTGGTCATTTTCAAAGAGGCGTCCCCCGGCTACGAGGGCGCTCCCACCATCATTCTCCAGGGGCATCTGGATATGGTTTGTGAAAAAGCTGCGGGCTGCACCAAAGACATGTCCACGGAGGGGCTGGATTTGCGCTGTGACGGGGAGTGGGTCTGGGCGGACGGCACCACTCTGGGCGGCGACGACGGCATTGCTGCGGCCATGGCGCTGGCAATTCTGGACGATGACAGCTTGCCCCATCCCCCCCTGGAGGTGCTCCTCACCTCCAACGAGGAAATCGGTCTGCTAGGTGCCCAGGCCTTTGACGCCTCCGTGCTCCAGGGCCGGCGGATGCTGAATCTGGACCACAGCGAGGAGGGGTCCTTCATCGTGGGATGTGCCGGTGGAAACCGGACATGCTGCACGCTGCCGGTTCATCGGGAGCCCTATGCCGCAAGTGCGTGGCGCGTTGCTGTCAGTGGGCTGCTGGGCGGGCACTCCGGCGTGTTTATCAATCAGGGCCGCGGAAACGCCTCGATCCTTCTCGGGAGGATGCTGCAGGAGTTGTCTCTGCATATGGACCTAAGGCTGGTTCTCGTGCGCGGCGGCCTCAAGGATAATGCGATTCCTGTGGCGGCGGAGGCCCAGATTCTGGTTCCGCCTGGGGCTGATGTCCAGGGGCTTTGCGCTGCCTTTGCCTCCGTTTTACAAAAGGAGTTCCGGCGCTCAGATCCCGGTATTGCCTGGAATGTCTCTCCCTGCCAGCCGGAACTGACCCCTATGGACCAGGCGTCCACTGCCCGCTGCCTCTGTCTTTTGACCTGCGCTCCCAATGGCCTGCAAGAACTCAGTCAGGATATGCCGGGCCTTCCGCAGACCTCCCTGAACCTGGGGGGCCTCACCACCTCTCCGGAATCTCTGGACGCTGTTTTCTCCCTGCGCAGCAGCCTCGCCAGTCAGAAGGAGATGCTACTGCGCCGCCTGAGCGCCTTGACCCGCTCCCTGGGCGGTTCCATAGTGGTCCGGGGCGATTATCCCGCATGGGAATACCAGGCGGAGTCTCCCCTGCGGGACCTGCTGGCGGCAGTCTATCAGGAGCAGTCCGGAAGCGCCCCCAGCATCGAAGTCACCCACGGGGGACTGGAATGCGGCGTTCTCTCCAAAAAAATACCGGGGCTGGACTGCGTGTCCTTTGGTCCCAATATTCCAGACATCCACACCCCCCGGGAGAGAATGGAGGTTGCCTCTGTTCAGCGGGTTTGGAAACTGCTGCTGGAGGTCTTGCGCCTCAGCCGCTGAATCCTTTAACATGCCGGCCGGCCAGAAAATTCTGGCTGGCCGGCATGTCTTCTTCGCATCTATGACATCTCTTTTCAGACAGGACGTCCCTCTTCCCGTTGGAACATTCTTTTCAGTGCCGCGGCGTCCAGAAGATTCACTGTCTGTAGCTTTCCCTGATAGAACACCGCCCAGTTGTTAAAGACACAGGGCAGCTCCTTTGCCTTTTGCTGTGTGTCCACCAAACGGAGCGACACAGGAATCTGCCGTTCGCCGCAATACTGCCGGACCAGTTCCACGCTCTGGCAGATATAAGGGCACTGAAAGTCGTAATAAACCGTCAGCTCCTGTCCGTCGATCTCCCCGCGCTTTGCAGCGGGTGAAAACCGGGGCACGGTCCCATCCAGGGAACACGCCAGCAACTGGTAGCCATACTCCGTGGCATCCACGGTTTCAAACCCAAATTTTTGAGCGAAAGCCTGATCGGAGAGCCATGCCTTTTGCTTGTCCGCTCCCAGCATACACACGCCGGATTTTCCTCTCTCCCTGGCATCCTGAAGGCAATATTCCATGAGCATTCTCCCATATCCCTTGCCTTTATGACTGCCGGATACCCACAGGCAGTAAAGATATAGGTAATTGTCTCCCAAAATCGGCACCCACGCAGTTTCAAGCGGTGCATATTCGATAAACACCACAGCCTTTTCATGGAGCTTACGGAAGACATGCCCCTCATTCAACCGCTCCGCCAGCCATGTCCGCTTAGCCTCCACTCCCGGGTGGGGCTTTTTGCTGCGGATGATACAGCACAGATGTTCCTCCGCCAGATTTTCCGGCGTCAAATTGATAAACTCCATGTCCCCCTGCCTCATTTCTATGGATTGCCACCATCATAGCATGGAAGTTCACCCAGGGCAAGGGATTTCCCCTGTCAAATTGTCCTATGAAGGGATGCCGCCTGGTATTTTTGGCTTCCCAACAAAGGAAAAACGCGGTATACTACTCTCGTCATCAGAGATCTCCGTGCGCTCGTCCGCGTCGGAGAGACCGCCGCCCCTGTTGCCGGGGGAGAGACGGCCTGCTGTCTATGTATCTGGAAATGGAGGCGCCTATGGAATCCCGTCTTGCCCAGTCCTTTGAGGAACCGCACTTTCTACAAAAGCTGGCCATGAGTCAGACTGACCTTACCCAATACCTGAAGAGCCTGGAGCAGGCTCTTGCCTCCTTGCTGCCCATCCGGGAGCGGCTCTCCTGCGCCCGGGTAATCACCACGCTCCGTCCCCTTTTAAGCCTGATTGCACCGGAGCCGGGAGAGGGTTGGCTGGAGTATGCCTACCGCACGGCGGTCTCCCTGCCCTATCCCCAGCCGGACAGCCGGCACACAGCTGCCCAGCGGGACGCTGCCCTGTGCATTCTGCAATGTCTTCAGCTGCTCTTTGACCGGGAACGGCAGGCGCTCCCCTTCGACCCCTGGCTGGACTTTGCCTTTTGCACGGAGGAGGAGGTGTCCGACAGTGCCGTTGCAAAGGAGTACCGTCTTTTTTTGCAGCTCTGGCGGGAGGAGTATCTCTATGAGCTGCTGCGTCTGAGCCGGGAGGCAACGCCTTTCCGCACGCTGGACCATATCGCCGGTGTGCACCATGTGGCCATGACAGTGGGGCGGGCCTTCCGTGCGGGTGGGGGACTGATCGATCTGGGATTGATGTCCGGCGCCGCCGCGGGACATGATATCGGAAAATTTGGCTGCCGTCCGGGAGAACGGGTACCCTATCTGCACTATTACTACACCGACCAGTGGTTCTCCCGCCGTTCCCTCTCCACCATCGGCCTCATTGCCGCCAACCACTCTGTCTGGGACCTGGAGATTGAGAACTTGTCTGCAGAGTCCTTGGTACTGGTGTATGCGGACTTTCGGGTGAAGCAGACCTATGATGCCCAGGGCCGGGAGATGGCGCATATTTTCTCCCTGCGGGAGGCTTTTGACGTTATTCTAAACAAGCTGGACAATGTGGATGAGGCAAAACGGCGGCGGTATCAGTTCGTCTATGCCAAGCTGCAGGACTTTGAGGAGTACCTGGCCTTTTTCGGCGTGGACACCACCCTGCGCACCCCCGGCGGCGCGCCGCTGCCCCGCAAGGACCCTGCGCTGATGACCTCTCAGGAGGTGGTCCACGCCCTGCGGCACACCGCTGTGGAGCACAACATCCGCCTGATGCACCGTTTGAGCCGGGAGCAGCTGTTCGTAGGCACACTGGAAGCTGCCCGCGGCGAAAAGGACCCCGCCCGCATCCGTGCCTATGTCGCAATTTTTGAGGAGTACTTCACCTATTGGAGTGTCAGCCAGAAAGAACAGACACTGGAATTTCTCTATGAGCTGCTACTGCAGCCGGATGGTGATATCCGCCGCCAGTCCGCCCACCTGATGGGGCACATCCTGGCGGGTTTTCTCTCCGGCTATAAGAAGGAACTTCCCGCCGATGTAGAACCCAGTTCCCAGGAGGAGCGTCCCTTTGAGCTGTGGGCGGAATATCTGGATCGCCTGATCCACCCGGATCACCACCTGACCCCCCGGCAGATCAGCATGATCCGCTATCAGGCCAAGACCGTGGCAGATGCTCTGCTGGAAAACTGCGCTCCTGCAGATGCCCCGCGATTTTCCCAGCTGCTCTTCCATCACTGTCAGAAGGAAGTCTCCGACGCGGAGGCGGCCTTTGCTCTGCTGGACACGGTTTTGAATGTGCCGCTGGAGCACATCCCAGACCTGGCCGCGCTGACGGACTTTACCCTGTGGTGGCTGGCGCACGGAGAGGCACCGCAGCAAGCGGCGTCTTTGCGCCTGCTCCGCCGGCTGCTTCCGGCGTTCCCGGCGGATTCAAAGCTGCGGGGGCAGGTGGCTGGCGCCGTGGAGCATATGGAATGTCACGGCAGTACACTTCTCCTCTTTCTGCAGGCCCAGCTCGGTTACAGGCTGAATCTAGAGACTGCGGACCTCTGGTCCCGGCTGGATCAGGCGGAGACCGTCAGCAACGTTTTTCTGGATAATCTCAAGTCTGCCACGCCCTGGGTGCTGAAGGCGGTGGGAGTGGAATACCTGCTGAATCAGGCCTCCCACAATCCCCATGCCAACCTGCTGCACATCGCCACCCACTTTTCCAATCTCATCAAGGTTAGTGAGAATGTGGTAGTACGGAGAATGGCCGGCGCGGCACTTTTGACCATCGCGCCCCTTCTCTCTGCGGACCGGCGCAACGAGATCGCGGTGGAGCTCTCCAAGGCTTTGGAATCCGGACAGTCGGAGATTTCCCAGTACATTCCGGAATATCTGGGGCAGTTTGCCCTGTGGCTCTCCCCCCGGGAGCTGGACGAACTGCTGGACCAAATGCTGGGGCTTCTCTCCTCCGCCAACACCGGCGTGGTTGCCGCGGCCCTCTCCACCATAGGTTCCATGCTGGAGCACTACGCCGTCTATGGCCAGCGCTTTCCAGAGGATGCATGGAGTCATGAGCTTCGGTGGCGAATCATGGCCTCGCTGCTGCTCAAGGGGCTCTCCTTCCGGCAGGAGTCCGTCCGGCAGGAGGTGCTACGGGTGGTGGGTGAAAAAATCTTTGCCTCCACCGTCCTCTCCCTGGACGATAAACGAAGTATTTTCACCCTGACGGCCAAGAAATTCCTCTTCCTTATTCACGAGCAGAAGACGGACGAGCTGACCTTCTTCTACACCGCCGCAGCCCTCAGCCACATCTACCGTTTCATTGTCCGCCACCGCATTCAGAGCGGTCCCTTCCAGTTTGAAGACTGCGGCAAGGTGGCCTTCTTCCCCGGCACCTTCGATCCCTTCTCCCTCTCCCATAAGGGGATCGTGCGTGCCATCCGAGACTTGGGCTTTGAGGTCTACCTCGCCATCGACGAGTTCTCCTGGTCCAAAAAGGCTCAGCCCTCTCTGGTTCGGCGGCAGATCGTGAGCATGTCTGTGGCGGATGTATTTGACGTTTATCTCTTCCCTCACGACATCCCGGTAAACCTGGCCTCTCCTCTGGATTTGGACCGCCTGCGGGAGGTCTTTGCAGGGCGGGAGCTGTACTTGGCGGTGGGCTCTGACGTGGTAGCCAACGCCTCCTCCTACCGGGCATCTCCTTCTCCCGGCTCCGTCCACCACCTCAATCACATTGTTTTCCGCCGCTCCAGCGATGCGGAGGGGCACGAAATTGACGCGGATCTCTCCCGGATTCAAGGGGATGTGATTGAGCTGCAGCTCCCCACCCATCTGGAGGACATCAGCTCTACCCGCATTCGGGAAAATATCGACCGGGGACGGGATATCTCCAATCTGATCGACCCCGTGGTACAGGATTTTATCTTCCGAAGCGGCCTATATCTGCGGGAGCCCCAGTACAAGCAGATTATTCGGGCCAGCTATCTGGACTTTACCTTTGCAAAAACGCCGGACGAGCGCCTCTGGACGCAGCTGCGCGCTGCCCTGCCGGAAACACCGCAGCCGGACCCCCGGGACGAGGTCTGTGTCTTGTGGGATATCAGCGCCAAAGCGCGGCCTCTGGGTTTTCTGACGCTGCGGACCGTGAACTCTGGCGGCCTCTACGATGCCTTGGGGGATGAGGCCCTCGCCAACTATGTCCGTGTGCGGACGGCGGGACGCATTCGGCTTCTGACGGGGCTCTATACCGTGCCTGGCGGAAGCTATGACCTGGAACAGCTGCTTTTAACCGAGGCACTCTCTCTGGCCATGGCGGAGGACTGTGGCTATGCCGTCTGGTGGGGACCCTGCCGCCCTCAAACTCTGGACTTATTGGAGCGCCAAGGCTTTGTCCAGGCGGAGGCCGTCAGCGGCTACCCGCTGCTGATTGTGGACATGCGTTCTCCAGTGACACTGATGCAAAACATTCTCACCACCCTCAAGGAGCCCTTCTCCTCCGATGGTCAGGTCCTCACCGCCGTGGGGGCGGCCCACGCCCAGCTCCAGCGGGCCATCCGAGGCCTCTATCCGGGCACGCTGGTGCTCTCCCTCAACGCGGAGGTCATCTATCACCGCCTGGTGCGGAAAATTACGGAGCTCAATGGCGTACCTGCGGAGCCCACCCACCCCAGGGTCCTGGGGCCGCTGATGTGCGTGCCCTTCGGCAAAATTCTCCGTGGCAACGCTGTGCCCAACACTGTCACCAAGACCATTCATACAGACAAAGTCTTTGCCCCTGACCTCAAGTCCTTTGGCATCGAGGCATATCCCGGCTATGCGCCGCTGGAAAGCCAGATTCGTATGATCCGTTCCTTCCAGCGTCCGGTGGTGTTGGTGGACGACCTCCTCCACTCCGGCAACCGCCTCAAGGTGCTGGACCCCTTGTTCCGGCGGGAGGAATTGGATATTCGCCAGGTTCTGGTGGGGCTGATGTCCAGCCGGGGCCGAGACCTGATGACCGCCAAGGGGCGAGAGGCGGACTCCGTTTATTTTGTGCCAGATTTGCGGGCCTGGTTTGTCGAGTCCACCATGTATCCCTTCATCGGCGGTGACACGGTGGGCGGCGCCGAGAGCTCTGTGCCGGGGCTTGCGCCGTCAGTAAACTTGATCCTGCCCTACGCATTCCCCCGCTTCTATAAGGACTGCGACCGGCAGGCGGTGTTCCACTTCTCCCAGACGTGCCTGGAAAACAGCCGTGATATCCTGCTGACTCTGGAAAACGCCTATCGGGAGCGCTACGCCCACAACCTCACACTCTCTCGCCTCAGCGAGGCGGTGATCCTTCCTCTGGCTCCCGACAAGGGCGGCGCTCTGCGCTACGATCCCAACCTGCCGGCCTCGGTGTGTTTGGACAACGACCTCAAGATGCTGCTGCGCATGCGGGAGCTGCTGGAATAAGGACCCATATTTAAGAAAGAAAGGAGGCCGGCGATGTATATTGCCGATCTTCACATCCACTCCCGTTTTTCCCGGGCCACCAGTCGCGAAGGGGATCTCCCCCATCTGGACTGGTGGGCGCGGCGCAAGGGCATTGGGCTGGTGGGCACCGGCGATTTCACCCACCCCGCCTGGCGCGCAGAGCTGCGGGAGCAGCTGGTTCCGGCCGGCGAGGGACTCTATACCCTGCGGAAGGACCTGCGCCTGTCCCAGGAGGCGCCCGGCCCAGCCCCTTACTTCGTGGTGACTGGAGAAATCAGCTGCATCTATAAGCGTCACGGAAAGACCCGAAAGGTACATAACCTGCTTCTTCTGCCCTCCCTGGAGGCGGCGGATGAGCTCTCGGCCCGGCTGGAGGCCATTGGCAACATCCGCTCCGACGGGCGTCCCATCTTGGGGCTGGACAGCCGGGACCTGTTGGAGCTGACGCTGGATACCTGTCAGTCCGCGGAGCTGATCCCCGCCCATATCTGGACGCCGCACTTCGCCATGTTCGGCGCGTTCTCCGGGTTTGATACCGTGGAGGAGTGCTTTGGGGATTTATCCGAACACATTCACGCAGTGGAAACCGGCCTATCCTCCGACCCGCCCATGAACTGGCGGCTCTCTGCCCTGGATCGTCTGACCCTGGTCTCCCACTCCGACGCCCACTCCCCCGCTAAACTGGGACGGGAGGCGAACCTGCTGGAAACCGGTCTATCCTACCCGGAGCTGACTGCGGCGATCCGTACCGGCGAGGGCTTTCTCGGCACCCTTGAATTTTTTCCGGAGGAGGGCAAGTACCACCTGGATGGACACCGCGGCTGCGGCGTATGCCTGACCCCGGCAGAAACTGCGGAGCGAAGCGGCCTTTGTCCCGTTTGCGGTAAAAAACTTACCATCGGCGTAGAGCACCGGGTGGAAGCATTGGCGGACCGGTCCGCCGGCTTCCGGCCGGAATCTGCCAAGCCCTTTGAGTCTCTGGCCCCACTGCCGGAGGTCATTGCAGCCTCTACCGGCAGCTCTGCCTCTGGTAAAAAGGTCCTGACGCTCTATGATCAGATGCTTCATACGCTCGGCCCAGAGTTCTCCATATTGCGAGAAGTTCCCACAGAGGACATTGCCCGGGCCGCAGGCCCCTGCGTGGCCGAGGGCATCCGGCGCCTGCGCCTGGGCCAGGTGAAGCGGCAGGCGGGTTTTGACGGGGAGTATGGCACCATCACCCTGCTGACTCCGGCAGAAATTGAGCAGTTCAGCGGACAGATCTCCCTCTTCGGCGCGGAGGCTCCCAAAAAGGCAGTCAGGAAGCGGGAGCTAAAAAAATTGTCCAGTCCGCAGCCCCAAGCAGTTCCGGAGGAAACCATGAACGAGGGACAACTGGCGGCGATCACCGCCTCAGCCCCGGTTGTGATGGTAACTGCCGGTCCCGGCACCGGCAAAACCAAGACCCTGGTGGAACGCATCGCATGGCTGGTAGAACAACAGGGTATCCGGCCGGAAGAGATTACCGCAGTGACCTTTACCAACCAAGCTGCCTCCGAGATGCGTTCCCGGCTGGAGCAGCGGCTTGGCGGGCGCCGTGTTGTGGCCCCCATGACGATTGGAACGTTTCATGCCATCTGCCTGCGCCTGTTGGGTGATGTCTCCCTCATCAGCCAGGGCGAAGCCCTGACCCTGGCTGATGACGTTCTCCGATGTGCCGGAGTCCGGGGGAATGCCAGGGAATTTTTGCAGGCGGTGTCCCGGATGAAAAACAGCGTGCTGTCGGAGGAGCCGCCGGCTCCCGAGTTGGTCGAGGCATATGGAGAGCGGCTTCAGGCCCTGGGCGTTCTGGACTTTGACGACCTGCTCTCCGAGGCTCTGAAGTTGGATGCCGCCGGCCGGCGCAGTTTTCACCATCTCCTGGTGGACGAATTTCAGGATCTCAACGACGCCCAGTATGAGCTGGTTCAGGCATGGTATCGCAATGGAAAGAGCCTCTTCGTAATCGGGGACCCGGATCAGTCCATTTACGGCTTCCGTGGGGCCTCCGGTCGCTGCTTTCAGCGCCTGCGGCAGGCATATCCCGATGCTGCGGAGATTCATCTCGCGGAAAATTACCGCTCCGCCCCCGCTATTCTACAGGCGGCGGCTTCGGTCATCCATCACAATTCCGGCGGCCAGCGAACTTTGCTCCCACACCGTCCGGAGGGGCCCGCAGTCCGGCTGGTGCAGGCGGCGGACGGCTTCTCTGAGGCCGTTTTCATCGCCAAGGAGATCAACCGGATGACTGGAGGCGTAGACATGCTGGAGGCCCAGGCCCTGGGCCATGAGCGGGAGGCCCGCGCGTTTTCCGACATTGCGGTGCTCTGCCGTACCCACCGCCAGCTGGAACTGGTAGAAAAGTGCCTCCGTCACGACGATATCCCCTGCGTTGTCAGCGGCCGAGAGGACTATCTGGAGGACTCCGGCGTACGGGGCATACTGGCTTTTCTCCACATGCTGCAGGTGCCTGCGGATGGCGCGGCTCTGGAAACAGCCCTGCGGCTGCTGTGGGACTGTCCGGCGGATCTCGTGGAGAAGGTTCGCCCCATCTGTCAGATGCAAACCGTCTTCGACCCAGAGCTTTTTCGGGAGATTGTGCGCGGTTATGGGGTTCTGGAGGCCTGGCTGGATCGGACCCAGACCTGGCTTCCTCTGTTGGCTCAGGAGCGTCCACACGTTCTGGTGGAGCGGTGGTCGGAGATGTACGGGCCCTCACCGGCTTTGGATCGGCTGCGGAATGCCGCGGTTTTCCATGAACGCTTCCAGGAATTTTGGAGCAGCCTAGTCCTCGGCCAGGAGGCCGATCTCCGGCGGGCCGCAGGTAAGGGCTGGGAGTCCGGTGCGGTACGGCTGATGACGCTGCATGGTGCCAAGGGGCTGGAGTTCCCGGCGGTCTTTTTGGCCGGCTTAACAGCGGGCACCCTTCCCCTGGAATCCCAGCGCCATCCGACGGATCTGGAGGAGGAACGCCGGCTCTTTTACGTCGGCATCACCCGCGCCCGAGAGGAGCTGATCTTCACGGCGGCTCCGGAACCATCCGCCTTTTTGGCAGAGCTGCCAGAAAACCTTGCAAAGGAAACCGTAGGCCAGCGACACGAACCCCCTATAGAGCAGATGAGTCTTTTTTCATAAAATAGAAGAAGACGCCACGCCCGAAAAGCGTGGCGTCTTCTTCTATAACGATATGGAGGCATCCGCTGACATGGCATGGTTCAGTCCGTACTCTGGGTGATCGGTCTCATGGAACGATTATGAAAAACGTTCAGGTTCTTCTATGAGCTGCTCTTCAAGACAACAAGCAGTCTGCCGGAAACTGTCGCAAAGAAGTTCCAATCTCGTATTCCTTGCCTTCTCAAATATCCGGAAAAAGTTGGCGGCATCTTTGCTTTGAGAATGACACGAAATCTCTGGTGTACCAAAGGGGCTTTAGCCGTCTTCCTCTTCTATAGGCTGCCATGCCGATCCAAAATCGGCATCCCGGAACAGCGCCGCCAGCCCCGTGATCTGCTTTAGACGAAGGATTTCATCTTTATCCATCCCCAGATGCTTTGAAATCCAGGCATCAGACCTTCCCAATTCATGCAGCTCCTGAATGATGTTACTCATCAGATCTACATTATGTGTTCCACGAGCCCGGTTATGGCGAATCGTGCTGGCCATGCGGTGATCCAGCGGCTTATCAATCACGCTGACCGGAAGCTTTCCCTGTTCACGCTCGTAAATATCCGGGTAATCCAGCATAATCCGGTAGCGGTGAAACCCGTCTACCAGGATATACTTGTCCCGTTCCCTATCATAATAGCAGACAACCGGCATCGTGTAGCCATCCTGCTGAATACTATCATATAGCAGCTTAAGCTCCGGCGGCGCAACGGAATTGGGATTGTATGTATTGGGCTCAATTTTTTCAACTGGCACTGCGATCACATGGTAGACAGGGCTCTTATATCCCATCCTGTTTCACCACCTCTTTATATTTTGTTTTCAAACCGTCTACCCGCCTTTGCTGCTCCCGCGTCAGGCCAAAGCCCATAAAACGGCAGGTATGGTCGTTTCGCAGAATGCAGTAACACATGCGCTTCCAACTTGGCACATCTTTTGTGGATTTAATGTCATCTGTGTGATCTGGAATCTTACCAAGGAAGATCACGCGGGAATCCCGCATCACCGTGTAATTGGAAACGCCGTTGCGCTGGATGCGGTAGCCATGGGCAATGAGCTCCTGGATGGTTTCCTCCCCCAGCCCACCTCCCGTTTTATGCCAAAAATCCAGAGAGGTCTGAAACTTTTTGATGTAGTTGTTTCTCAGTCTGGCAGGAAGTGTGGCCAGCAGAAACTTCGTGTAGGACTCCCACGTGTGGCCCTCCGGCAGCGACAGCGTCCGGTAGGCCAGCGCCTTGGTCTTTCCATAAATGGCGCCGAAATTTGCCCCCCGCACACGCCCCACCAACCTTGTCCAGATCTCCGGATCAATGACGCGGTACAGATTCAGGCTGTCCTTGGCGGAATCGTTGAAAGGAGACGCCACCCGCATCTGACTTGGCTTTAATCCGGCCATGTAATAGAGATCGTACAGTTTGTTGTAATCGTAGCCGAACAGAGCGTTCGCGTGCCAGACATCGCTGGTGGACCAATCGTAAAGCGGCGAGGCGGCATAGGTATCCTTAAACTGCTTTGAAATCCAGCATCGATCCTGATAGCCGTACTTTTTGTTCAAAATACCGCTATACCGCTGCAGAGATTCATCGGCGCGGATTCCCAGCAGACAGACAGTCTTTCCGCCTCCATGGGCAGTTCGGTACCAGCGGCCAAACTGCTTGGCCAGGTCCTCCTGATGCATCCGATAGCGGTATGTTGTCATTGGATTGTTTTTCAGATTGATGACGTAGGGATGACGCGGCATTGGGCGGACCCAGATTTCTTCCTTTGTGTCGTCCCAGGGATACCAATACATCTGGTAGCTGCTAAAACAGGTCCGGGTCGCCATTGGCAAACAGACCCAGTACAGATCAACCATGCGCTCTTTTTCTAACCGTTGAAAGGTCCGCTCCACGTACTCAGTTGTCACGGAATACTGTGCCTCAAAATCCTGATGAAACACGCCAATTCTTTTATGGGGGTAATATTTGCTCCGGAAATCCAATGCCATATTCAAAAGAAGCCCGCTGTCTTTACCTCCGGAGAAAGAGACAAAAATATGATCAAATTCTTTGAAAATAAAGTGCATCCGCTGCTGAAACGCCTCATATACAGTTTCTTTCAAATATTGCCGAATCATATCACCACGACCTCCTCACTTCCATATATTGTAAATTTATCCAAATTCTTCTATGGTTTATTTTACCACAGTTTATAAATTTATCAAATATATTGTCGAAAAGTGTCGAAAATCCCTTGACTATGTACGATCCGGGTTCGGTCCAGGCCGCAAATGAGTGCCAAAGATATTGCAGCCATGACGAAGGAGATTGGGCTGCCAATGTCCGCAGGATCAGATGCCCTACAGCTCCGCAGTATAGAGAAAAACCGACTTTATTGAATCCTAAATATGCCTGTTTTAAGTGATGTCAGCAAAGGATGCCTCCCCGTTTTCCAGCCTTGTTCTTCTCTATATGCTTTATTTGATTTGCAAGCTGGCTCCGCTTATTGAAAGGCAAAAAACTACCCCCCCCCCTTATTTTCAGTGATAAAGAAGTATTTGTAGGGGGAAAAGGATATCCAAAAATTGTTCTATCATGGTCATCAGAGTAGATGAGCCTTCACAAATCCTCCGATTGGAGGTAGACGAAAAACTCAACGGGCTATTTGCAAAACCTATACAGCTGCTGTGTCAGACTTAGTGGAAAGCAAAATTAGAGTTCCATTGGACGGAAGTTATCAGCCTAATGAAGACGAATTTCTGTCCGTTGAGCATTTCACTTTGTCAGATGAAATGAGTGAAGCCGTTCGAGATCCTATAGGAGTAATCCCATATCAAAAAGAAGATGATTTCTTTCCTGAAATCAAAGCGATTTTTGTTGGTAAATCTGTTAAAGTAAATGGCACCGAAACGTTCCTGGTTGCATTTCAGCGTTTTCGGAAGGAGCGGTATATCTCTCCAAGAGGCTGCAATCTCTTTTTTCCCAATCATACATTTTATCGCCAGCGCAACTTTGGAATCAGCATACTGGATAGGTTGACTGCTACTATAACAGAGGAGAATTGCAGTTTTCCTCCGTCTTCTTTGCTCGGCAGGTTTTGACTTGAGTAGATTCTACCGTTCTGCCACGGATCAAGAAGTTGAATCATTTGCTTCCAGCAAACTACTGTCTGTAGAAAAATCTTAGGAATTTAAAAATATGACCAATACATGGATTCGTCGCAAAATCGCAATGATCAATGATTCTGGTAAATAATTCAGCTGCCAAAATTAAAAGATTGGCTAAACTAGCAGGCATCGACATTGTGGTAGAAGGCAAAAAGACTGTCATCCCCAATGATAAAGAGCAACTAAAAATTGTCCTGGGATTCCTTGATGAAGATGCATATAAAGGCCCATTTTTGAATAACATGTTTCTTGCAAACTCTAAGCGGAAGATCAAACAGTAAATCGAAAGCATATAAAGTCAGAGGGGCAAGGTACTTTGTACCTTGCCCCTCTGGTTCTGTTTTGACATCACAACCACACCCTTACGGCAAAGCCGCCTTTGAAAAAGTAGTGTTCGTGTAATGTCCATCTGGTGGAGGTGGGGGGAGTTGAACCCCCGTCCGAAAGCACTTCAACGGGACTTTCTCCGGGCGCAGACGGTTATTGTGGAAGTCTTTCTTCCCGTTTCCCTTCCAACCGGCAAGCCGTCACGCCGATTGGTCGGGTCAGAGTCATGATGCATGGGCGGGTCAACTCTTTCCCGCCTCACGGACGCCACATCAACGACGCCTTCCCCGGCCTGTGGCCTCTCCGGTTCAGACGGCCGCCTTAATTAGGCAGCGACAGCAACTTGTCTGTTGTTGTTTAATTTATAAATTGCCCATTTTCAGGATGCTGGGCGCATCCGCCCGCTGGTCCCGTCTCCATACCCCCGTCGAAACCGGTACACCCCCATGTCGCCGGAAGAAACGATGCTCCCGCCGCATTTGCCGCAGGCCTTGGACCTTCCGGAAATGCTCCGGATCGCTTCGTTGCCCCTCCTCTCAACATCGCCTCCGCTTTGCTGGGCTCCGATGTTGGTCAAGACATTGGGATTTACCTGCAAGCTCCGCTTCTCAGCATCGAATCTCCTCCGATGCCGCCTGAGATGCTGGCAGGTTCAGGGTCACTGATAAGAATTGTAACACATTCTATTGTCAGAATGTGTTACAATTCCATGACAAATCAGGTTTTTGTGAATTTGACCATTAGTTTAACCGGGGTAACCTTGGCCAAAACCCGGTAGAACTTATAAAACAGCTTCGGCGTATAGATCACCCGGCCCGCTCTGGCGGCCCGGAGCGCGCCGCCGGCCACTTGTACCTGGTCACAGTAGGGGAGCCTTTCAAACATCCGGGAGTTGCCCGCAATGTTTCCCGCCTCCAAAAACTCTGTCCGCATAGGGGCCGGGCACACCGCCGTCACTGTGATCCCCTTGTGCCGCAGCTCCTCCGCAAGGCCGATGGAGAATGCGCTCACATAGGACTTCCCGGCGGAGTACACCGTCATCCTGGGAGTGGGGCAAAACGCCGCGATGGAGGATACATTCAAAATCCGGCTGCCAGGAGCCATAAAGGGTACCGTGATATTGGTAACCGCAGTCAGCGCCCGCAGATTTAAGTCGATCATCCGGGTCTGCGTGGAGGTTTCAACCTCTCCAACATTCCCCAGATATCCGCAGCCGGCATTGTTCACCAACAGCGCTACCTCCGGCTGCTCTGAGGCCAGCTTCTCCTGCAACGTCATAAAGCTCATGGGGTCGCACAGATCCAACGGCATGCAATCCACCTGCTGATCCGGCATAGCCGCAGCCAGCTCTTCCAGGCGCTCTGCCCGGCGCGCAATCAGCCAATAGGCCTCGATCTCTGGAAAAACCGCTGCAATTTGCCGGACAATCTCCCGGCCCAAGCCCGCGGAGGCTCCTGTGACAATGGCTGTCTTCATGCAATACGCCTCCCTTTTGACCTGATCAATGGGTTTGCGGTGCGGGATAGCTCACTCCCTGGGTATCTATCTGGACGGATTCAATCACCACAGGTGTCTTGGGCTGATCTGTGCGCATATCCCGAGGCACGCGGGAGATGTCAATGGCCACCTCTGCGCCCTCCAGTACCTTGCCGAAGGCGGCATACTGCCCATCCAGATGAGGCGCGGGCGCCACCATGATGAAGAACTGACTGCCGGCAGAATTGGGCGCCATCGTGCGGGCCATGGACAGCACGCCGGTCTCGTGTACCAGATCATTCTGCCGGAAGCCGTTGGCGGAAAACTCGCCGTCGATCTCATAGCCGGGACCGCCCATGCCAGTTCCCTCCGGACAGCCGCCCTGGATCATGAAGCCAGGGATCACCCGGTGAAAGGTCAGGCCATTGTAAAAGCCCTTGGATGCCAGAGAAATAAAATTGTTCACTGTGTTGGGGGCCTTGTCGGGATAGAGTTCTGCTTTCATCACGCGGCCGTCAGCCATGGTGATGGTAACTACGGGATTTTTCATATCAGACATCATTCTGTTCCTTTCTTTTGAACCCCCCGCAGGGAGTATGCATACCATTGTCCTGGACTCCGTCAACGCTCGTCAACCATATCGGGGAAGGTGTCCGTGCCGGCCAGCTCCTGCCTATCCAGCTTTGCGCCGCCTGCTCAGCGGTTCCGCTCCTTCATGGTGCGGTCCATCTCACGGTTGGCGTCCCGCTTGGCGGCAGCGTCCCGCTTATCGTAGTTTTTCTTGCCTTTGCATAGCCCCACCTCCACTTTAACCCGAGCATCCTTGAAGTAGATGGACAGAGGCACCAGGGTATAGCCATCCCGCTGGACCATGGCATGGAGCTTACGGATTTCCCGCTTGTGCATCAGCAGCCGCCGGGGGCGAACTGGGTCTTTATTAAAGATATTGCCTTTTTCGTAAGGAGAAATGTGCATGCTGTATACCCACAGCTCTCCATTCTTAACCGTACAATAGGAATCCTTGAGGTTCAGCGTACCGGCCCGGATGGACTTCACCTCTGTACCCGCCAGCTGAATTCCCGCCTCATATCGGTCCTCCACAAAATAATCATGATAGGCCTTGCGGTTTTGTGCCGCGATTTTCACGCCCCGTTTCTCCGTGAGGCTCACCTCCCTCTTTTGGAAAGTTTTTATAGTATAGCATATTTTCGGAAAATTCGCAAGGGGAAGGCGATCTCTCTTTTCCTCCAAAGCTCGCGGAGCTTCGCCAAAAATTTCTCTTGCGATCTATATCTTTTTCTGGTATAGTATGTTCCATCTTATTCGTGCGCCTGATGGCTTTGTAAGGAGGAGACGATCGTGGACGACAGTGATGCCGCCCCGGACCACCATTTCAAGTACATGAACGTAAAATCTGGAAGGCATGGTCTGCCCCTTTGCAGTGGGGAAGGCTATGCTTTTTGCTGTCTGTTTGGCTTCCAGAGAGGGGAGGTCCTCATGTAGCCTCTCCTTTTTCCACAGTTTTGCCATGTAGAAACATCGCAAAACTGCCATATATGGCCAGGAAGCTTCGGCACGTCGGCTAAAGCCGCTTGTCTGCTCGAAGCTACAGAATGATGATTGGACCTACGTTCCATAGAAAGAAAGGATTATATCATGGATAGCGACAGTATTTCACTGCTGATCATTGTCTTTTGCATTGTAATGTCCGCCTATTTCTCCGCAACGGAAACCGCTTTTTCCTCTTTAAACCGCATTCGGATCAAGAATCTTGCAGAAAAAGGCAACCAGCGGGCCGCACTGGTCCTGCACCTGTCAGAAAATTATGACAGCCTCCTCTCCACGATTCTGATCGGCAACAACATTGTCAATATTGCCTCCGCGTCCCTTGCCACTATGATCTTTGTCCGGGCCCTGGGCGAAGAAGCAGGCCCCAGTGTGTCCACTGCGGTGACAACCGTGGTGGTACTGATCTTCGGTGAAGTCTCCCCAAAGAGCATCGCCAAGGAGTCTCCAGAGGCGTTTGCCCTGTTTTCCGCGCCCATCCTGCGGGTCTTTCTCGTACTGCTGACCCCTTTCAACTTTCTCTTTGGCCAGTGGAAAAAGCTGCTTTCCCATCTCTTTCACGCCCAGGAGGACCGCTCCATCACCGAGGAGGAGCTGCTCACTATTGTGGATGAGGTGGAGCAGGCCGGCGGTATCGACCAGCAGGAGGGCACGCTGATCCGCAGCGCTATTGAGTTCTCCGAGCTGGAAGCCAGGGATGTGCTGACTCCCCGCGTGGACATCACCGCTGTCTCTTTGGACACTCCCAAGGAGGAAATTGCAAAAATTTTTGCACAAACCGGTTTCTCCCGCATTCCGGTCTATCAGGGCACTATCGACCACATTCTGGGCATTCTTTATCAAAAAGATTTCCACAACCATGTCTACCACACAGATCAGGAGATATCCTCCATCATCCGCCCCGCCCTATATATTGCCGAGGGGAAGCTGATCGGTGAGCTGTTACAGGATCTGCAAAAGCAAAAATCCCATATCGCCGTAGTTCTGGACGAATTTGGAGGCACGGTCGGTATTGTCACCATGGAGGATATTCTGGAAGAGCTGGTGGGGGAAATCTGGGATGAGCACGACGAAGTGGTGGAGGAAATCCAGCCGATCTCCGACCGGGAGTATGTGGTAATGGGCACCGCCAATGTGCAAAAGCTCCTGGAGCGGCTGAATGTTGACCAGGAGCCGGACGCGGTCTCTGTCAGCGGATGGGTCGTTGATGAAATGGGGCATATGCCTGTCAAAGGGGACAGCTTTGACTGCTGGAATCTGCATGTGAGCGTGTTGGAAATGAATGACAGGCGTGTTCAGAAAATTAAGGTCTGTGTCGAGGAGCCATCTGACACCGTCGCTACATAGGCGGTGCTGGCTTCTGGAGGCATTCCGGAACAGTTGGAACTTACAGCGGCAGGCCCTTGCTTTTCATGGGAGCCTGCCGCTCCTCCATGTCGCAGCGCTCCGTCTTTTCCTGCCGGCGCCCTGCAATTTCCCGCAGCACTCTGCATCCTCAAGCACTGTTTCCTCCCGCCGTTCGAGCCACGGGTCCAAACTGTGGTTTCCTCTGTTCCTGTCATCCGCGATAAGCAATGAGCTGCACTTCATCTCTGGTCTGGATTAGGAGGAGCGTAAATGGTTCATCCTATCCGCAGGCGGCCCAAAAATATACACGCAGAGTTCTCCCGCCTGCCTATCAGCCGCTCTCCCTGTGTGTCATATATCCCTCCCAGACAGGATGTGTCCAGAACTCCTCCATCCCAGTGCGAATTTTTGGTCTCAGTCGGTCTTCGGTGTCAAGTTCAGAACATGGTCCGTCCAAGCAGAGGGAAAGGTCCCCGTATTTTGACAAGAATGTTAAGAAGTGGTATAATAAAGCGTTCAAAAAATCAAAAAAAGAAATAAGGGGTGTCAGAGAATCGTGGAGCCCATGGACCTGACGGAAAAAACTCTCAGCCGAGAGGATTGTTTTGATGGAAAGCTGGTGCACGTTCATGTGGACCAGGTGCGATTGCCCAACGGACAGACCGCCGCCCGGGAGGTGGTGGATCACGTGGACGGCGTGGCGGTACTGCCGCTGGACGAGCGCGGAAATGTGCTCGCCGTGACCCAATACCGCTATGTATTTGGAAAAACGCTTCTGGAAATTCCAGCCGGCAAGCTGGACCCCGGCGAGGACCCTGTTACCGGCGCGCTGCGGGAGCTCAAAGAGGAGACCGGTGCGGTGCCGGATATCTTCCTGCCACTTGGCCGCATCCTCCCCGCCCCCGGCTGCTATGGGGAAGCGCTGTATCTATTTCTGGCCCGGGGACTGCATATGGAAGAGCAAGCCCTGGACCCTGATGAATTCTTGCAGGTGGAGCGCATCCCCTTTCCGGAGATGGTCCACCGCTGCCTCACCGGAGAGATCGAAGATGCCAAAACCGTGGTGGCTGTTCTGAAGGCCAAGGTGCAGCTAAACCTGTAAGGGAGGTTTCTATGGAGCAACCAAAGACCGTCCTGATTGTGGAGGACGAGAAAAACATTGTGGATATCCTGCGCTTCAATCTCCAGCGGGAGGGCTATCAGACCGCTGAGGCCTATGACGGCGAGGAGGGGCTGGAGAAGGCCCGCACCGCAGACCCGGACCTAATTTTGCTGGACGTCATGCTGCCGAAAATGAACGGCTTTGACGTGTGCCGCCAGCTGCGGGAGGCGGGCAGCAGCGTGCCCGTCATCATCCTTACCGCCCGGGAAGAGGAGGCTGACAAGGTTTTCGGCCTAGAGATTGGCGCCGATGACTATATTACCAAGCCCTTTTCCATGCGGGAACTGCTGGCCCGGGTCTCAGCCAATATTCGCCGGACCGCTATGGCGGCAGCAGCTGCGGCGGCTGCCTCTTCCAGCGCTATGCCCGTAGCCGGAGACCTCTCCATCAATACGGACAGTCACCAGGTATTCCGTGCCGGGCAGGCCATCGACCTGACCCAGCGGGAATATGAGCTGCTGACCTTTCTTGCAAGCCATCCCAATAAGGTCTACTCCCGGGTAGACCTGATGGAACAGGTGTGGAACTACGGCTATGTAGGCGACGACGTGCGCACTGTGGATGTGACAGTCCGGCGCCTGCGGGAAAAAATTGAGGTTGACCCGGCCAACCCGGTCTTCATTCTCACCCGCCGGGGCGCGGGCTATTACTTCGCCGTATAAAGACTCCGCAAGCTTCCGTGTTTAGGGTCCCGCTGTCTTACAGTGCACTCGTTCCGGGCGGCACCTATCCATCCGGACGGTGATGCTGGAAGAGGTGCGTGCAGTTGTGCCACGCTAGAACTGTGCAGCACCACGGGGATCTATCCCTTTCGTGATTTGGAAAACATAGCAGAAAGGCGGTGAGCCTCTTGTTCCGCAGCCTGCATATGAAGCTGACGCTGATTCTCCTGCTGCTGATTACGTCCTTGATGGCGGTGGTGGGCGCGTTTTTGACCACCAGCGTATCCAGCTTCTATATCGACACTTTTTACCAGCAGATGAACAGCGTCTTCGGTGTGGATCAGCGGGAGTTCATGTCGGATCTGCGCAGCGCCGCGGCTGCGGAAAACGGCGCAGAGCAGATTCGGGACATGCTGGACACCAATGCCGGTTCTCTGGGCATTGATTACCGCACCCGGAACTATTTTGTGCTGGACGGCTACACCGGAAGCTACATCACTGGCTCTGCCGACCAGGCAGCCCTGCCCAGGGAGCAAACTGTAAACCTCCTGACCGCCCGAAACGCTGTGTCAAACGGTGACGAGACCACCGCCGGCGCGAACAGTGATATTACCGCGGATTATATGGATGTGGCCGTCCCCATTCTGGGGGGTGACCACGCCTTCATCATCTATATTCTGGACAATAAGGACACCGTTTCCGGATTGAACAGCCAGCTCTTCACAATCATCATGCAGGCGCTGGTGATTGGTCTTCTGATCTCAGTTCTTCTAAGCTTCCTGCTCTCCAAGACTATGGTGGGACCCATTGAAAAACTGACCGCCGGTGCAGAGAAGGTGGCCGCTGGGGACTTTGATAGCCAGCTGCCTGTGGAGTCCACAGACGAGATCGGCATCCTGACCGGCACGTTCAATGAGATGGCCGGCGTCCTGCAGTCTACCTTGGCCGCCGTTGAAAACGAACGCAACAAGCTAGACACCCTTTTCCTCCACATGACCGACGGTGTCGTGGCCTTCGACCACGCCGGCTACCTCATTCACTGTAACCCCGCTGCCAACAACCTGCTGCAGCGGAAGGTAGAGCCGGACTGCACCTATGAGGAGCTGCTGGGAGACATGCATCCCTTTGAGGAAGTTCTGGCGCTGCAGCGCCCCAACTATGTGGAAGAGGAATTGAAAGTTGGCGAGCGAACGCTGGACGTGTATCTCGCCCCCTTTTCCGACCACGAGCAGGGCGGTGTTCTGATCGTGCTCCACGACATGACGGAACAGCACCGCAACGAGGAACGCCGCAAAGAGTTCGTGGCCAACGTCTCCCACGAGCTGCGCACCCCCCTCACCAATGTCCGCAGCTACGCGGAGACTCTGCGGGACGCTGCTGGCGACATTCCGCAGGAGACCTCTAACAACTTTTTGGATATTATCATTACAGAGACGGACCGGATGACCCATATCGTTCAAGAGCTATTGACCCTCAGCCGCCTGGACGCTGGTGATGCAGAGCTCATTCTCTCCCGCTTCCCCTTCGGGGAGGCCATCGAGAGTGTGGTTCGGGCCAATGCCCTCAATGCCAAACAGCGAGGACACGAGCTGACCTACATTCCCCAGGAGAGCCTGCCGTTGATTGTGGGTGACCGGAGCCGTCTGGAGCAGGTGATGATAAACGTCATTGGCAACGCCATTAAATATACGCCTGATGGCGGTCATATCCGTGTAAGTGCCGGCTCCACAGAGGACAGCGTTTGGATGGAGGTCTGGGACGACGGCATTGGAATCCCCACCAAAGATCGGGATCGCATTTTTGAGCGGTTTTACCGGGTAGATAAGGCCCGTTCCCGGGAGTCCGGCGGCACCGGCCTTGGTCTTTCCATTGCCCAGGAGATCGTTCAACGTCACCACGGTTCCATCGCTCTAGCCCCCCACGAGGGCCCCGGCACCACGGTCCGCATCACACTGCCCATCACCCAGCCCCAGGGCTGAGGCCCCATTGGAAGGAGAACCGGTATGAGCGAGCATACCCGAAAACACCGTGACTTCATCCAGAATATTACCATTGCACTGCTGTTCGTCTCTGCGGTGCTGCTGTTTGCGCAGACGCAGATCTACGGTCTCGGTGTCCATACTGGTTCCTTCCTCTCCGGAAGTGATCTGTCTGTGGATATCGCTGCTCCAAACCAGACGGAAGCTGCCCTGACTGCGCCGGTGCGGGTGGTCGCCACCAGCGCCTTTGGCCGGTATGGAAGTATGGCACTCACCACAGACAGCGACAGCTTTGAGCCCTTGCGGGGCCTTCTGGAGCAGGCGCTGCTCTCCGCCCAGGATTATCGTGCCAGCAATGGCCAGTCCTTTTTCAATGCTCTAAAGAGCACCTCGATCTATTATGACTTTCTTGTACCACTGCCGCTGCCGGTCTTGGCCGAGCTGGTGCGGGCCGACGCGGAAGAGTCTGTTTCCGCCCGCCGTTTGATCTTGGCCGGCGAGGGAGACGGTGTGTCACTTTATCTGTGGGATGACGCGACCGGCTACTATCGCTGCGACACGGCCCTGTCCCTGGAGATTTTGGAGCAGACAGTCAATCAGTATGAATTGGGCAATGCATTTTTCGCATTTGAGAGTTCCGATCCTTATGTTCAGTCCGTCAGCCCCTACTCCCTTTTTTTAGACCCCGAGCCAGTTTTACCGGAGCTATCCATCTCCATCCCGCTCTCAGACTCAGACCGTCTGCTGCTATCCTTGGGCTTTAATCCCAACACCCAGTACCGATATACCGATTCCAGCGGTGCCGAGGTTGTCAGGGAGGGTGAGCGCACCCTGCGCCTGCATACTGACGGCACGCTCTCCTATCAAAGCGGAGGCAGTCCCGCCCTAGTCATTACTACCAGTGAGGAGGCCTCCTTGCTGGAGATTGTGGAGGCCGCCAATTCCCTGCTGCACTCTCTGCTGGCCTCCGCTGCCGGTGATGCCGAGCTATATGTGGAGGGTGTGGAGCAAACAGAGGATGGCATACTCCTGCGCTTTGGCTATCAGGCAGGCGGCGTCCCGATCCGGTTTCGTGATGGGCAAAGTGCCGCTGAGATCACTGTGGTCGGCGGCGTCATCTCTGATATGACCTTCCGGGTCCGGCAATACACCGTGGAGGGAACCGCCTCCTTACTCCTCCCCCTGCGGCAGGCTTTGGCTATTGCCGCCCAACAAGAGGGTGCCGAACTCTCTATTGGCTATGCCGACGGCGGGGCTGGGACCATCAGCGCCGGTTGGCTGGCAGAGTAACGAACGAGGATTGAGGCTTGTGGATCGTTATTTGCTGAAAAATATCATTATCATCATTTTGGTTCTGGTAAATGGCTTTTTGCTGGGGTCTTTATCCATGCGCTATTGGTCCGCCGCAAAAGCGCAGGATCAGATGGAAGAGCAGCTTGTGGCCCTCTTTGCCTCTGACGGTATGGAGCTGGACCCCGACATTATCTCGCAGGACGCGCCGCCCTCTTCGCTCTCCTTGTCCAGGGACTTGGATCGGGAACAGGCCGCGGCAGCCTTTTTTCTGGGCAGCGACATGGCTCAGGGAGATCAGAGCGGTGACACCTATACCTATTCCAGCAAGCTGGGCGCAGCTCGTTTCCGCTCCAACGGCGGCTTTGATATTGTGGGCACCTTGTCTGACGCAGACGGCGAGGAACTCTGCCGGAGGTTCTGTAAAGACTTTTCCTACAGCGAGCCGGTTTTTATCCTGGATGAGAGTGGAAGCGGCAGCGCCACTGCCGTCTGCCTCCATGGCAAGCTCCCCGTTTATAACTGCACAATTACTTTCACCTTTGACCAAGGGAAGCTTTTAACCGTCAGCGGAACCCTGTTGCCAGAGGATGCCTCTGTTATCACGGAGGACCGGGAGCTTCTCTCTGCTCCGGCCGCGCTCACTACCTTCCAGCAGGCTCGCCGTGAGAGCTACATGGTGGCCACCGCCGTTACTGGTCTTACGCCCTGTTACGAGCTCCAGGGGTCCACGGCCTCTGCTCTGTCCCTGACTCCGGTATGGAGAATTGCCACCGACACGTCAGACTATTATGTAAACTGCATAACCGGTACGGTAACTTCTGATTAGTGCTGCTCATGGAATCTTTTTTTCCTCATTTCCAGGAAACATTTGCAATCCCCCATGAAATATGCTATGCTGGTGGTGTGTGAGCGCCGTCCTACAGTCCTCCGCATAAATTGCGGATTGTGCAGGTATGAAGCGCCGCCCGGTGGGTAAACTGTTTTTATCAAACTGCAGTCTGCCGCCGCAAGCTGCTTGAAAAGAGGGTCAAGACTTGACAAAATATATTGTACAAGGCGGAACTCCCCTGTTTGGGGAAGTAGAGATCAGCGGTGCCAAAAACGCCGCTGTCGCCATTATTCCCGCCGCGCTTTTGGTAGACGGTGTCTGCCGAATCGAAAATATTCCTCAAATCTCTGATGTCACCCTTTGTCTCAAAATCCTGGAAAATCTGGGTGCCAATATTCGCAGCATAAACCGGCATACTGTGGAGATTGACTGCCGGCACATCCACTCCACCCGCACCAACTATGACCTGGCCCGCCGCATCCGAGCTTCCTATTATCTCATTGGCGCACTGTTGGGCCGCTTTGGTCAGGCAGAGGTCGCCATGCCCGGCGGGTGCAACTTCGGCGGCGTTCGTCCCATCGATCAGCATGTGAAAGGCTTTACCACCTTGGGAGCCAAGGTAACGGTAGAGGGCGGCTTTATCCGCGCCGCCACCGAGACCGGCCGCCTCAAGGGTGCCAACGTATATCTGGATGTCGTTTCCGTTGGTGCCACCATGAACATTATGATGGCCGCCGTGATGGCAGAGGGTATTACTGTCATTGAAAGCGCGGCCAAAGAACCCCACATCGTGGATTTAGCCAACTTCCTCAACTCTATGGGCGCCAACATCCGGGGCGCAGGTACCGATACCATTAAAATTCACGGTGTGGAGCGGCTTACTGGCGGCAGCTATGCGATCATCCCCGACCAGATTGAGGCGGGAACCTATATGGCGGCTGTAGCGGCCACCGGCGGCCAGGTGCTGGTGAAGAATATTATTCCCAAGCATATGGACTGTATTACTGCCAAGCTGGTGGAAATGGGCGTGGAGGTCGAGGAAAACGAGGACACGCTGCTGGTCCGCCGCTCCGGAAAGTTGCAGCGCACGAATGTCAAGACTTTGCCTTACCCCGGATTTCCCACAGATATGCAGCCGCAGATCACTGCGGTGCTCACCCTGGCGGAGGGCACTTCTCTTGTGACGGAGAGCGTATGGAGCAGCCGTTACCGCTATGTGGACGAGCTCAAGCGCATGGGCGCTAAGATCCAGGTGGACGATAAGACCGCCGTGGTGGAGGGTGTGGAATATCTCACTGGCGCTCCTATCCAGGCCAGTGACCTGCGCGCCGGTGCCGCTCTGGTGATTGCCGCCTTGGCCGCCAAGGGGCGCAGTGAGATCACCCAGGTTCACTACATCGAGCGGGGCTATGAGGACATTGTCTCCAAGCTGCAGGCACTGGGTGCGGACATCCAGTCCGTGGAAGAACCCGACATCAATCTGGAGGCCAATGTCGGCTGACAGTTCATCCCCTGAAATCGACACAATCAACGCCCGCGATGGAGGCTGACGACTTTCGTCGCCCTCGCCGCGGGCGTTTGAAATCCCTCTGTCTGGAATTGCGAGGTATCTCAGCTTGACCACATTACATACTCTTGCCAGCGGCTCCTCCGGGAATGCGCTGGTCATCTCCTGCGGGGAAACGCACCTTCTGGTGGATGCGGGCATCTCCTGCCGCCGGATCACTCTGGGCCTACAGGCTCTGGGGTTGGCTCCCGCGGATTTGGACGCCATTTTCATCACCCATACGCACACGGATCACATCTCCGGTCTCTCCACCCTGTTCAAGCGCACCACCTGCCCCATCCGTACCACGGAGCGCGTCTGCCGGGAGCTGGAGTACCGGATTGCTGGCTTGGCGGACCGCTTTCTACCGCTGACATACTGCCGCCCCTGTGGAGAGGCGTCCTTTACTGTAACCGCGTTCCCCACTTCCCATGACGCGCCGGGGTCCTGTGGATTCCGCTTCGACACCGCAGACGGCAGCGTGGGGGTTTTAACAGATACCGGCTATGTCACCGAGGAGGCGTCTGATCTCCTTGCCGGGGTAAATTTGGCGGTATTGGAGGCCAATCACGATGTAGAGTCACTGCGGAGCGGGCCGTATCCCTACTATTTAAAGCAGCGTATTCTGGGCGCGGAGGGTCACCTTTGCAACGAGGATGCCGCCCGGTTTGCCGCAGCCCTCGCACGAAGCGGCACCTCGGAGGTGGTGCTGGCCCATCTGAGCCGGGAAAATAACACCCCTGCCATGGCATTGCATGCCGTGGAAAGCGCGCTCTGCGCAGCAGGGCTGCCTCCGTGCACGGAGGGTTCGTCCACTGGGCCACGGGTCACAATTGCTCCCCGGGAAGCTCTGAGTGAGGCTCACGTCGTGGCCAGGAGAGGCTTATGCAGAAGATAACGCTGCTATGTGTTGGAAAGCTGAAAGAAAAATTTTATAGGGAGGCTGTATCTGAGTATGCCAAGCGCCTCTCCCGCTACTGTAAGCTGGAAGTGGTAGAACTCCCAGAAGAACGGCTGCCTGAACACCCCTCCCAGGCGCAGATCACCGCAGCCTTGGCGCGGGAGGCCGAGGAGATCTTTGCAAGGCTCCCCCCCGCTGCCAGCCTGATCGTCCTTTGCATTGAGGGGCGGCTGCGGTCCAGTGAGGAACTGGCCCAGTTGATATCCACTTGGTCCAACCGGGGTGAAAAGCAGCTGGTCTTTGTCATCGGCGGCTCTTTTGGGCTCCATGCCTCCGTGAAAGCCAGGGCCTGGGCACAGCTGTCCATGTCCCCCATGACCTTTCCCCACCATCTGGCCCGGGTGATGCTGTTGGAGCAGCTCTACCGGGCGTACCAGATCAACACCGGCGGAAAATATCATAAATAGCATTCCATAAGGAGGCGCGAAATGGAAGCAAAGGATTTTTGGTCGCTTGCCGATCATACATGGATGGAGCGCTGGCCCAAGGACGCGGAGGGCCAGATGGAGCAAGCAGAACGTCTGGCGCTGCAGTCCGAGCTAGACAGCATGGCGGATATCACCATCTCTATGCTGGAGAGCTTCGGTATCCCCGCGTTCAAGGTCGGCACCCAGGGCAAGGTTCTCTTGGGCTTTGCGGGCCTGGGCGTGGAAATTTATGTTCCTGCCTCCCGCCTGGAGGAGGCGCAAATGTTGCTGGCCGCCCAGGGCGGCGATGCGGAATAGGAGGAGCCATATATGGATTTTAAGCAGGAGTACGAAAAATGGCTGCACAGCCCCGTTTTGAGTCCAGAGGAGCGCGCCGAACTGGAGTCGATCCGGCAGAACCCCAAGGAGATGGAGGCCCGGTTCTACGGTCCTCTGGAGTTTGGTACCGCGGGGTTACGGGGCACCATGGCGGTTGGCCTGCACAACATGAATGTACATGTGATCCGCTGGGCCACCCAGGGATTTGCCGACATCATCTGTGCGGAGGGCGAGGCTGGTAAGCGCCGGGGCGTCGCCATTTGCATGGACTGCCGGAATCATTCCATGGACTTTGCCCGGGCGGCCGCCGAGGTCTGCGCCGCCAACGGCATCCATGTGCGCATCTTTGAAGCTCTGCGCCCCACTCCGGAGCTGAGCTTCGCCGTGCGGGAGTATGGCTGTCAGGCGGGCATCAACATCACCGCCAGTCACAACCCCAAGGAGTACAACGGCTACAAGGTCTACTGGGAGGACGGCGCCCAGCTGCCCCCCCACCACGCCGACGCCATCGCCGCCGCCCTGGAACAGATCGATGTGTTTGACGGCGTGAAGAAGATGGACTTCGACGAGGCGGTGAAGGCCGGTCTCATCGAGACCATGGGCGACGAGACGGACCGGAAGTTCATGGCCAACGTCACCGCCATGATCAACGACAGGGAGACCGTGGCCAAGGTGGCAGATACCTTCAAGCTGGTGTACACCCCCTTCCACGGCTGCGGCTACAAGCTGGTGCCGGAGGCATTGCGGACCCTGGGCATCAAGCACCTGATCTGCGAGCCCAAGCAGATGGTCATCGACGGGGACTTCCCCACCGTGGTCTCCCCCAACCCGGAGAACCCGGAGGGCTTCTACCTGGCCATCGACCTGGCCCGGGAGAACGACGTGGACTTTATCCTGGGCACGGACCCGGACAGCGACCGGGTGGGCATCATGATCCGGGACCACAGCGGCGAGTACCGCCCCGTCACCGGCAACCAGACCGGCGTGCTGCTGCTGGACTACCTCATCGGCGCCATGCGCCGCTCCGGCAAGATGCCGGAGAAGCCCGTGGCCCTCAAGACCATCGTCACCACGGAGATGGCCCGGAAGGTGGCGGAGTCCAACGGCGTCACCTGCTACGACACCTTCACCGGCTTCAAGTTCATGGCGGAGAAGAAGAACGCCCTGGAGGCCGCCGGCGAGGGGAAGGTCATCTTCTCCTACGAGGAGAGCTACGGCTACATGCTGGGCGACTACGTCCGGGACAAGGACGCCGTCACCGCCTCCATGCTGCTGACGGAGATGGCCGCCTGGTACGCCGCCCAGGGCATGACGCTGTTTGACGCCTTGGAGAAGCTGTACGAGAAATACGGCCACTACGCCGAAAAGACCCACAACCTGGTGATGCCAGGTCTGGACGGCCTGAAGGACATGGCGGAGCTGATGAAGAACCTCCGGACCAATCCCCCGGCGGAGATCTCCGGCGTGCAGGTGGTCACCCGGAAGGACTACACCGACGGGTCCGTGGTGGACTGCGCCACCGGGGCGAAGAGCACCATGGAGCTCTCCGGCTCCAACGTGCTGCGGTTCGAGCTGGCGGACGGCACCACCATCCTGGTGCGGCCCTCCGGCACGGAGCCTAAGATTAAGGTGTATATCCTGACCCAGGGCGCCGACGCCGCCGCCTGCGACGCCAATCTGGAGAAGTACGGCCAGTGGGTCAAGACGCTGCAGAAGTAAACGCTCCTTTTTGATACGAACAACAGCGCCCGTTCCTTTCGGAACGGGCGTTGCTTTTTTCCGCACTGTTCAGAACCAGGCCGCCTGCTGGTCCCGGAACCGGGGCTCCGGGCCGTGGGCATAGGGATCGTAGCGGTCCAGGTTGCAGCCGAACTCCTGGAGGCGGGCGATCTGCCCCGACGCCGTCCAGCGGATCAGGGTCATGCCCTCGAACACCTCCCGGCGGCCGTCGTCCATCTGGTTGGCGAAGATCCACTCCACCACGGTCTGGTCCCCCTTGTGGAAAAACTGGCGGATGTCCCACCGCTCCACCGTGCCCCGGCGGTTCCACTCGGTGAACCACCAGGCGATCTTCTCCGCGCCGTGGTACTCCGGGCCCCAGCTCTCGATGTACACCGCGTCCGGGGCGAAGAGGTCCCGGATGCCGGTGTCCTGTTTGGTGAGCCACATGTCGAACCACTGGCGGATGGCCGCATCCCGCTGTTCCATGTATTCGTCCTCCTTTGTAGTGTATCTCCGCTATTTTGCCGCAAGGATGTCCTGTACCTCTGCCAGCAGGGTCTCCCCATCGTGGAGGGGGTAGTCATCCGCTGAAAAACGCCCCCGGCTGCCCACCAGGATGACGGACTCCCCATTGGCCCCCAGGAGCGTGACGGTGTCTGCTTCCAGGGGATATGGTCCGATGGGATTTTTCCAACGGGACCGGGTGGCCTCCCGCACCGCGTTCTCCAGGGCGTCTAGCTGCTCCGGCTGGAGCTCCTCTGTCAGGTCCCGTCCGTCCTGCCGGACCTCCAGCAGCTGGAAGTCCTCTCTCACCGCCGGCGCGGGCAGCAGGAAGAAATAGCCGGCCAGGGCTGCCGCGGCCACAACACATACCAATAGAACTTTCCATGTTCTTTTCATAGGTGCCCTCCTTCTTTGTCACTGCTCCGGCAGCAGGGCCCAAACCTGTTCCAGAAGTTCTTCGCCGTTCAGCAGGGGATAGTGGCCCAGTGCGTCCCCACGGTCCACTGAACAGGCATCTTCGTCCAGAGAGATGTTGACGGGCCCTGTTTTATCCATCCCCAGGATCAACACATGACGCGTTCCCATCCGAACGGTATTTCCTCCCCGATGATAGCCCAAGCGTTTTGCGTTTTGGAGCAGGTCGCTGAGGGCTTCCAGGTCCACTTGGTCCGTGACATCGGCCAGCCCCTCACCCACTTCAACAAGGTGGATCTGGTAGTCCTCCTCCACCGCCGGACGGGGAATGAAGCACCAGGCCGCGATCCCGGCCAGAACCGCCACGCACACCAATAAGATTTTCCATCTCTTTTTCACTCGGACCGCCCCCTCTCTGGCTCCATCATACGGGGTCCGTGCTAGACCTGTCAAGGCGGGGCGCAGATTTTCCCAAAATTATTCTTGACATATGTTCAAAATCGTATATAATGGACATATGTTCAAAACAAGGGAGGGACATCCATGCCGCGGAATGCCAAATGCCGCCGGGTCTGCCAGATGCCGGCCCACTGCCGCTTTTCTCCGGAGCACCCCGCCCACGGGGAGGCCGTGGAGCTGACGGTGGAGGAGTACGAGGCGGTACGGCTGATGGACTACCTGGGGCTGAACCAGGAGGCCGCCGCCGTCCAGATGGGGGTGGCCCGGACCACCGTCCAGCGCATCTACGCCCAGGCCCGCCGGAAGCTGGCGGCGTTCCTGGTGGAGGGCCGCCCGCTGCAGATCGGCGGCGGCAGCTACGCCCTCTGTCCCCAGGAGAACTGCCGGGGCTGCGGCAGGCCCTGCGGCCGGTGTGCCTCCCAAAACAGAAAGGAAGCGTCCTCATGAAAATCGCAGTCACCTATGAAAACGGCCAGGTGTTCCAGCACTTCGGCCACACGGCACAGTTCAAGCTCTATGACGTGGAGAACGGCGCAGTCGTCTCCTCCCAGGTGGTGGACACCAACGGCAGCGGCCACGGGGCCCTGGCGGGCTTCCTGCAGGCACACCAGGTGGACGCCCTGATCTGCGGCGGCATCGGCGGCGGGGCCCAGATGGCGCTGGCGGAGGCGGGCATCCGGCTGTACGCCGGCTGCCAGGGCGACACAGATGCACGGGTGGC
>OGGQ01000910.1_pt1 | contig 41389 bp, 36 predicted proteins | sample 1571191 | NCBI WGS metagenome assembly OGGQ01 (sample SAMEA2582061, study PRJEB24529) | metagenome | biome: Human gut stool | place: China | collected 2011
GACAAAGTTCAGGGCTTTCCGCAGAAATAGGGATTTATTGCATTAATTTAAACTCAAAAAAGTCCCATAGGACTTTTTTGACACTCTGCATAAGTCTCCGTCCGAGAAATTTTGAGCGGATATGTATCGTTAAATTTTATTTATCCGGGAGTCTTTAGAAATGTATAGGTTTATATCGTTGCTCAAAAAAGAGCCTGTGCTGGTCGTTTCGGCGATATGCGCCGTGATCTCCATGTTTTTTTACGCTCCTTCAGCGGAATACATAGGATATATAAATTTCAGAGTTTTATGCCTTTTATTCTCGCTTATGGCCGTGGTGGCCGGGTTTACAAAGTGCGGCCTCTTTGATATTCTGGCGCAGAAGGTAATAAAAAAATGCCATTCCTCGCTTAGTCTTGGCATCATACTTGTTATGCTGACGTTTTTCTGCTCGATGTTCATAACGAACGACGTCTCCCTTATAACATTCGTGCCGTTTACGATACTACTGCTTGGGATGACGGGACAGAGAAAAAATATGATTTTGATAATCGTCCTTCAGACCGTGGCCGCCAATCTCGGAAGCATGGCCATCCCCATTGGAAACCCGCAGAACCTCTATCTGTTTTCGGAATACAACATAAGCGGCGGGGACTTTTTTTCGGTTATGACCGTTTATACGGTCATCAGCCTTATACTCGTTCTTGGCGGATGTTTTCTTATCAAACGGGAGAAAATAGACATGCCGGTCAAAATCGACGCGGAAATAAACAGCAGAAGGGATCTTGCCGTTTACGCCGTTTTGTTTGCGATCAGCTTCCTTGCCGTATTCAGAGTCGTGTCATACGTCATAACAACGGCCGTTACATTTATTGTCATACTGATAATGGACAGGGAGATATTCAAAAAAGTTGATTTTCTGCTCCTTCTGACGTTTGTGTTTTTCTTTATTTTCTCTGGAAACTTAGGCAATATAGACTCGGTCAGCGGCCTGCTTTCCGAGGCCATAAACAAAAATACCATGCTTACGTCTGTCATAGCGAGCCAGTTTATAAGCAACGTACCGGCGGCGGTGCTTCTTTCGGGCTTCACCGGCGACTGGAAAAGCCTGCTTATCGGAACAAACATAGGCGGTCTTGGAACGCCGATAGCCTCCATGGCCAGTCTTATATCTCTTAAGCTGTATATGAACGAAAAGGACGCGGAAAACAAAAAATATATGATTGTTTTTCTGGCCGTAAACATAATTTGCCTTGCCGTACTCCTTGCGGCGGAATTTATAATAGGATAACATATAAGGGTATATATTTACGATAATATAGTTATGTAAATATACACCCTTGTTTTTATTATTCGCGGCATTAAGCCATATCCGCCGAGCAATAGAGAAAAGGAGAATATGAAAAGAAACGGCTTCGTTTCAGGCCGTGTTTCAGGATGATTGGCCGGCGTCGGATGAGTGTTTATATAAATATCCGGCCGTCGCCGCAAAAGACCGGTCCTTGGTCTCAATCGAAACGTATTCACCGCCGGTGGCATCGCTCAAAGGCGTATTGTCAAAGGCCTCCCGGGCTTCTTCGGGCAGGGCGTTAAAACCGTCAGGATCAAAGTGACGGTAAAGGTCTCCCACGGTGGAATCCTCGGACGGAACAAAGGCGGAAGTTTCCTGAACGGCGAAATCGTTTCGAGGCTCAATATCGGTCTGAGCTCCAAAGGAAAGAGAGAGGGCGGCAATCACAGGAATAACGGAAATCATTATATCACCTCATAAACAAATTAGTAAATACTAACTATTTATTAGATAAATCCGGCTATAAAGTCAAGGCCAAAGTAAAAACGGCCCGTCTGTTTACGAGCCGTTTAACTTGATATTAAGCCGCGAGATAGGCGTCAAGCCTTACTCCGACATTTTCCTGTAAATTTCTGTAGAAGAACTGATAATCGTAAAGATGATATATGCCGTCCTTAAATATGCTCAGACCGGCGGGATAGTCCTCGGCCGAAACATCCGGAACCTTAAGCGTTCCGCGGACAGGGTCGATATAGGCCCCCGTAAGCTCCGGTATTTCCGATGTTATATTTCCGTCATAATCGGTGAAGCAGGCTCCTAAATTCTCGCTTTTGTCTGCCGGAGTGCCGCCTGTCGTCCAGTTGAGGGGATTGATGGCAAGGGTTCGCGTTCCCGCGGGGACGGTAAGGGAATCGGTTATATATTCGGCCTCGCTGTTGAATGAAACGATAACTCCGGTGTCGCTTTCCCCGGACGCGAATTTCAAATGGGGATATTCGTCCATTTCTTCCTCGGTTACTCTCCATCCTATGGCATAGCAGGCCACAAGCAGCTCGTTTATTTCCTCATCGACGAAGCAGTCCTCAAGAAGCCTTATACTGAGATCCGCTCCCTGTGAAAATCCGGCGAGAATTATAGGCTGTCCGTCGTTATAATTATCCATATAATATAAAAACGCGTCCTTAACGTCCTCATAGGCATAGGCAAGATACGGCTCCCTTTCTTCTTCGGAAAGCTCGTAGGCGCTCAGCCCCGCCTGACGGTAGAACGGAGCGAAAAACCTTGTGTCCCCGTCATATATGGCTTTTTCCATATTCGTCGCTCCGACAAAGGAAGCCTTCGCGTCCTCATCGTCAATGGGCATATTGAAGCTATCCTCTCCGCCGCCGTAAACGGTGGGGCAGATAAAAAACACGTCAGCGTCCACTGTTTCGTCATTTTCAAGATAGGCCCAGTTTTCCTCCAAAGAGTAGTCCAAAGCCCCGTCGGCCTTTTGCCCGCAGGACGTAACTGAAAAAATAAGCGTCAGCGCGACAAAAATATTGATTAATTTTCTTCTCATTATGATTCTCCCGGTATTATAAAATTTTAACTCTCATCCTCTCGCGATATGCTCCGTTCTCGGCCTGTACTTTCTTATAACATAGAACGAAAGTATTACCGTAAGAGTATCGGCCGCCACCTGCGACCATAATTTGTTTCTTTTAAAAAGAAAACGCCGTCGCGAATAAGTGAAATACGCGACTTACTTTGGCCTGTCGTCTGACCTCCGCCACGGCCTTATTACCGAAAAAGGTTGTTAGCGAGCCAAAGCCGTCGTGAGGGCGCTTGTCAACCGAACAGGCGGCGTGAGCGTGACCTTTTTCGGAGAGGAGGAGCGGATGGAACGGATGAGAGATGGCGTTTTCTCCGATCAATTTGTGATTTGTTTCTTTTAAAAAGAAAACGCCGTCGCGAATAAGTGAAATACGCGACGACGACATGCCGGTGGCCGGACTCGAACCGGCACGGATAAAATCCGCTTGATTTTGAGTCAAGTGCGTCTGCCAATTCCGCCACACCGGCTTATATACCAGCCATATAATATTATCATATATTTGACCTTAAATCAATAATTATTTTACCTTGTCATCTATGAGATCCTTCAATGTCATATTGTCAACGACGTTGTCAATGGCGTCTTTGATTTTTTTCCATACTATAACTGAGTTGCAGGAATCGAGCTTTTTACATATTTCTCCGTTTTCGGCCACACAGTAAACCGGAGCGAGAGAGCCTTCAAGTATCCTTAATATGTCACCGACAGTGATCTCGGAAGGATCCTTAGCCAAAGCGTAGCCGCCCTGCGAGCCTCTGAAACTCGTAAGAAGTCCGGCCTTGGTCAGTGGATTTATAATCTGCTCGAGATATTTTTCGGAAAGATCCTGGCTTGAAGCGATCTCTTTTAACGGTCTGTGTCCGTTATTATAGTTTTCAGCTAAATAAACCATTATCATAACGCCGTATCTGCCTTTGGTCGATATAAGCATAAAAACATATCCTTTCAAATCAATACTATTGTAACAAGTATATCATATCGGCAAAAAATATGCAAATCAATCGCGTTCGCGGCGGTCCGTCTTTCCGGCGCAGTTAGGGCATATTCCTGTAAATTCCATATTATGCCCGGTAATGACAAATCCGGTCTTTTGGGCTATTTTCCGCGAAATTTCATCAAAGGGGCAGTCATCGACGTCAACGGATCTATGGCAGACGGAACAGATGAGCTCGTGTTTATGCTGATGGTCGTTAAAATGAAAGTAGGTTTTGCCGTCCTGACGAACAGCCTTAATAATAATCCCTTTATCGGACATAGCGTTAAGGGCTCTGTATACGGTCGAAAGGCTTATATCAAGGCTTTGGGACAGCTTTTCGTATATATCCTCAGCGGTGACAGGGGAGGGCGACGTTCTTACAGACTCAAGTATCATAATTCTTTTTTTGGTGGCCTTCATCGACACTGATTTTAAAACATCCGCATCCATAGCAAACACTCCCGGAAAAATTCATTATTATATAAATCATATAAATTAAATCATATAAAGCGAATCCTTGATAAGCAGTTTAAAACATATTAAAGATATACCAACCACAGTATAGCACAAAACAAGCCGAAAGCACAATAAACAGGTCTTTTTGATTTTAAAATCATATATTTATTCGCAAAAGTTACGTTTTGCGAATAAATATATATCTCTCGATCAGACTCATTTTGACCTGTTTTCTCCCCTCTTTATGTTTTATACAAAACTTTATAACAAATAATTTACCATAATTATATTATGTAAATATAATTATTCAAAACTGTTTGAAATCATAATTATTTGAATCAAATCTTGTTTAAACCAAAACCTCTGCCACGTTTCATATATGAAAGTCAATGTATACAAAAGCCCTCCGGCGATGTCACCGAAGGGCTTTACTCTGTTCAGATTTTACTTTTTGATATTGAAGAAAGCGTTTATTCCGGGATACTCAGCGGCGTCGTCAAGCTCCTCCTCTATTCTTAAGAGCTGGTTGTACTTAGCGACACGGTCGCTTCTTGCGGGCGCTCCGGTCTTGATCTGTCCGGCGTTAACCGCAACAACTATATCGGCAATGGTCGTATCCTCTGTTTCTCCTGAACGGTGGCTTACGATGGCCGTCATATTGTTTCTGTTGGCAAGCTGGATAGCGTTGAATGTCTCCGTGAGCGTTCCTATCTGATTTACCTTGATAAGTATGGCGTTTCCTGCTTTAAGCTCGATACCTTTCTTAAGTCTGTCCGTATTTGTTACAAACAGGTCGTCGCCTACGAGCTGAACCTTATCGCCAAGTTCCTTTGTAAGAAGCTGCCATCCTGCCCAATCCTCCTCGGCAAGGCCGTCCTCTATGGAAATAATAGGATATTTAGCCACAAGAGCCTTCCATAACTCTACCATTTCCTCGCTTGTTCTTACGATTTCCCTGCCGAGCATTTTGCTTTCTCCGGGGAAATGATATTTTCCGTCGTCTCCGTAAAGCTCGCTTGTGGCGGGATCCATGGCGATCTTTATATCCGTTCCCCATCCGTAGCCGGCTTTTTCTACGGCTTCTTTGATGAGGTCGATAACGGCGTCGGGAGTAGGAAGGTCGGGAGCGAATCCGCCCTCGTCGCCTACGGCCGTTGAAAGTCCCTTGGATTTAAGGACGTCCTTAAGATTGTGATATATCTCCGCGCACATACGGAGGGCTTCCTTGAATGAGGGAGCGCCGACAGGCATTATCATAAACTCCTGGAAATCAACGGTGTTGTCGGCGTGTTTTCCGCCGTTCATAATGTTCATCATGGGAACGGGGAGCTGCTTAGCGTTGAATCCGCCAAGATACTGGTAGAGCGGCATCTGGAGAGCCTCGGCCGCGGCTTTGGCGACAGCCATCGAAACGCCTAAAATCGCGTTGGCTCCAAGTTTGCCCTTGTTATATGTTCCGTCAAGCTCGATGAGCTTTTTGTCTATGGAAACCTGGTCAAGAACATTCATACCAATGATCTCTTCGGCGATTATGTTGTTTACGTTGTCAACCGCCTGCTGTACTCCCTTTCCGACATATCTGTCTCCGCCGTCTCTCATTTCAACGGCCTCAAACTGACCTGTGGACGCGCCGCTGGGAACGGCCGCTCTTCCCATATACTCGCCCTCGACAAGGACTTCCACCTCAACGGTGGGATTTCCTCTTGAGTCAAGTATTTCCCTTGCGTATACGTCTAAAATTTCAATATATCCTTTCATTGTTTTTCCTCCTTATATATTGTTGACCAGCAGAGATTCTCCGGTCATTTCACTGGGTTTGGGCAGATCCATCATTTCAAGCAGAGTAGGCGCGATGTCGCAGAGACGTCCGTCCCTTATGCCTATGCCGTCGGTATAGTTGACAAGCACAAGCGGAACGGGATTCGTAGTATGGGCAGTCATCGGCTCGCCCGTCTCATAATCTATCATCTGATCGCTGTTTCCGTGATCGGCGCATATAAGCATCTGGCCTCCGGCCTCAAGTACGGCGTCTACCGCCCTTCCGATACATTCATCGACGGCCTCGACGGCTTTGACCGCAGCCTCAAGCACGCCTGTATGCCCCACCATATCGGAATTGGCGAAATTGACGATTATAAGATCGTATTTTTTTGACAATATGTTTTCCACAAGAACATCGCACACCTCAAAGGCACTCATCTCGGGCTTAAGATCGTATGTGGCGACCTTCGGCGACGGAACAAGTATCCTGTCCTCTCCGGGATTGGGCTCCTCCACGCCGCCGTTGAAGAAAAACGTAACGTGAGCGTATTTTTCCGTTTCCGCCGTTCTGAGCTGTTTTAATCCCAGCCCTGATATATATTCTCCGAGGGTATTTTTGAGCGTCTGCGGCTTAAAGGCGATATGCACGTTTGTAAGCGTGTCATCGTACCTTGTGAAGCAGACAAAATATACTTTGTCAAGTTTTTTCGCGCGCTCAAATCCGTCAAAATCGGGATCAACAATGGCTCTTGTTATCTGTCTGGCTCTGTCCGGCCTGAAATTATAAAATACAATCGAGTCATTTTCTTCCATTTTCCCAACGGGCTGTCCGTTTTCATCGGTCAGAACCGTTGGTACGACGAACTCGTCCGTAACTCCGGCCGCATAGGAGTTTTCTATACATTCGGCCGATGACGCGGCTTTCGCGCCCTTTCCTTCCACCATAGCGTCGTATGCCTTTTCTATCCTGTCCCATCTTTTATCCCTGTCCATGGCGTAGTATCTTCCGGATACGGTGGCGATCTTTCCGGCGCCTATGCTTCTCATTTCTTCCTCAAGCTCCTGAAGGTACTCCCTGCCTGATGTCGGAGGGGTATCCCTGCCGTCAAGAAAGGCGTGAACATATACGTTTTTAACGCCATTTTCCTTCGCCATTTTTAGCAGAGCGTAGAGATGGGTATTGTGGCTGTGTACTCCTCCGTCGGAAAGAAGCCCCATTATATGCAGGGATGAGCCGTTTTTTCTGCAATTTTCCATAGTCTCGGCAAGCTCGGGATTTTTGAAGAAATCGCCGTCCTCTATGGCTTTGGTTATTCTTGTCAGTTCTTGATAAACGATCCTTCCCGCTCCTATATTCAAATGTCCGACCTCGGAATTTCCCATCTGTCCCTTGGGAAGGCCCACGTCAAGGCCGCTGGCAAATCCCTTAGCGTGCGGGTATTTTTTGCAAAGCAGATCCATAACAGGAGTTTTCGCCAGCTTTATGGCGTTTCCCTCGGTGCGCTCATTAAGGCCGTATCCGTCCAAAATCATTAAAACCGTTGGTTTTTTACTCATTTATAAACGTCTCCTTCGGAGTTATCAATAGTTTACTATGTCTTTAAATTCTTCTTTGAGCGACGCTCCGCCCACAAGTCCTCCGTCTATATCCTTCATAGCGAACAGCTCGGCGGCGTTTTTAGCGTTTACGCTTCCGCCGTACTGTATCCTTATTTTTTCGGCGGCATCCTGTCCCCATACCTCGCCGATAACGGCTCTTATCGCACCGCATACCTCCTCGGCCTCGTCGCTGGTCGCGGTTTTGCCTGTTCCGATGGCCCATATAGGCTCATACGCTATAACTACCTTCACGACGTCTTCAGCGGATATTCCGTATAACCCGCGTTTGATCTGCGTCCTTACAAAATCGATAGTAATGCCCTGCTCACGCTGTTCAAGCGTCTCTCCGCAGCACATGATAGGAGTAAGACCATGCTCAAGAGCTTTTTTGACCTTTTTATTTACCGTCTCATCGGTCTCGGCAAAATACTGCCTTCTTTCCGAATGTCCTAATATGACATATTTAACGCCGGCGTCAGTAAGCATGGCCGGAGAAATTTCTCCCGTATAAGCTCCGCTTTCCTCAAAATACATATTTTCCGCTCCAAGGGCGATATTTGAGCCTTTGATTACCTCGCCCACGGGAATGATATCAATGGCGGGCACACAGAAAACAACGTCCGCCTTATCGGTATCCACATATTCTTTAAGCATTTTAGCAAGCTCAACTGCCTCCGAAGGCGTCTTATTCATTTTCCAGTTTCCCGCTATTATTTTCTTTCTCATCTGTTTTTCCTCCTTACTTGTCCTGAACGGCAGCCACTCCGGGAAGCTCCTTGCCTTCAAGGAACTCAAGGGAAGCTCCGCCTCCGGTGGAAATATGGCTCATCCTGTCTCCGTAGCCAAGCTGGTTAACGGCAGCGGCGGAATCTCCGCCTCCGATGATAGTCGTTCCGTCGATATGGGCAAGAGCCTCAGCGATGGCCTCCGTGCCTTTCGCGAAGTTGGGGAACTCAAATACTCCCATGGGGCCGTTCCATACTACGGTCTTGGCGTCCTTAAGCGCCTCGGTGAAAAGGCTCCTTGTCTCGGGTCCGATATCAACGCCCATCCATCCGTCGGGGATAAGTCCCGTTGGAACGATATCGCTGAGAGCGTCGTTTTTAAACTCCTTAACAATTACGGTATCGATGGGAAGAAGGAATTTTACTCCCTTCTGAGAAGCCTTGAATATCATTTCCTTGGCGTACTCTACCTTGTCCTCCTCAAGAAGGGAATTTCCTACCGTTCCGCCGAGGGCCTTTATAAACGTGTAGGCCATTCCGCCGCCGATGATGAGTATGTCTACCTTCTCAAGAAGATTGTTGATTACGTTGATCTTGTCGCTGACCTTTGCTCCTCCGAGGATGGCCGCAAACGGTCTTACGGGATTTTCAACAGCGTTTCCGAGATATTCTATTTCCTTTTCCATAAGATATCCGACAGCGGACTCTGCCACATATTTCGTAACGCCCACCGTTGAGCAGTGCGCCCTGTGGGATGAGCCGAAGGCGTCGTCAACATATATGTCCGCCAGCGAGGCAAGCTCCTTGCTGAAATTGTCCTCGTTTTTGGTTTCTTCCTTGCGGAATCTCGTGTTTTCAAGAAGTATAACGTCCCCGTCCTTCATAGCCTCAACGGCAGCCTTCGCGTTTTCGCCCACCACGTTGTCGTCTTTGGCGAATTTTACTTCAACTCCGAGCTTTTCCGAAAGCCTCTCGGCAACGGGCGCGAGGGACAGCTCCGGCTTTACCTCTCCCTTGGGCTTGCCCATATGAGAGCATAATATCACCTTAGCGCCGTCGTTCATCAGCTTCCTTATAGTCGGAAGAGACGCCGTGATCCTGTTGTCGTCAGTAATAACACCGTCTTTCACCGGTACGTTAAAATCACATCTTACAAGGACTCTTTTTCCTTTTACGTTAAGATCGTCGACCGTCTTTTTATTCAGCATTCCGATTCCTCCCTTGAGAATATTTTAAAATAGAAGTATTTGCATAGCTTAAATAAATAATGCCCAAATAGATACGCAATATATTCACTCGCTTATTTTATTAACTGATTTTTATTATACTACTGTTGGTAATATTTTTCAACGTGTGGTATACTAATAATATCTATGATTTTATGAACTCAGGAGGATATTTTATGATTTATTCGGATTACCACGTTCATACGAAGTTTTCATCCGACAGTACGGCGGAAATGGCTGATATGATAAATAAAGCCGTTAAGCTCGGCCTTAAAGAGATAATGTTCACTGACCATATGGATATCGACTTCCCTGACAGGAACATGCCCTTCTGTCTGTATTATCCCGAATATTCCGAAGCGATAAATTTATATAAGGTTCTTTATCTTAATAAAATAGACGTGCTTGCCGGAGTTGAGATGGGACTGCAAAAACACATTGTCCGCGAGGCCGATATGTTTACTCAATATAATCCGTTTGACTTTGTAATAGGCTCCACCCATGTCATTGACGGAGTCGATGTGTCTCAAAAGGAATTTTTTGACGGACTGAGCAAAAAGGAAGCGTACACAAAGTATTTCGAGAGCGTTCTTGAAAACGCCATGCTGCATAACTGCTATAATGTGTACGGCCATCTTGATTACGTCAACAGGCACGCCCCCTACGAGGATAATTCGGTAAATTACGAGGACTACAGGGACGTGATCGACGAGATACTTAAAACGTTCGTTGAAAAAGGAAAAGGTCTTGACGTAAACACCTCCGGCTACAGATACGGAGCGGGCAGGCCGTACCCCCAGATGGATATACTCAAGCGTTTCAGGGAGCTTGGAGGCGAGATAATAACCATAGGCTCCGACGCCCACAGGCCGGATGACATCGCCTACAGGTTCGGCGACGCTTACGAATATGTCAAGGCGGCGGGATTCAAAGCCATAGCTTCCTTCAGAAACAAACAGCCGAAATTTATAGATTTAAAATAAGGAGTGCGTTATGCTTATTGGTTCACATGTTTCAATATCAAAGGGGCTTATCGGGGCGGCCGAGGAGGCTTTTTCCTATGGCGCCAACACGTTTATGGTTTATACCGGAGCTCCGCAGAACACTGTCAGAAAGCCCGTTTCGGAACTGAAAACGGATGAAGGACTGGCCTTTATGACCGAGCACGGCATAGAGGATATTGTCGTCCACGCTCCGTATATAATAAATTTGGCCTCATATAAGGATGACACTTTTACCCTCGCGAAGGATTTTTTGCATAAAGAGGCCCAAAGAGCCGCCGCCTTCGGTTCACGCTATCTTGTCGTCCATCCCGGAGCCTATACGGATAAAACGGCGGAATACGGCATAAACAGGATAGCCGAGGGCATCAACGAGGTCATATCAAGGGGTATGCCCGATATATTTATATGTCTTGAAACCATGGCCGGAAAAGGAAGCGAGGTCGGAAGGAATTTTGACGAGCTTAGGCGGATCATCGATCTTGTCGATAAAAAGGAATATATGGGCGTATGCTTTGACACCTGCCATGTCCACGACAGCGGTTACGACATAGTCAACGATCTTGACGGAGTAATAGACGAGTTTGACAAAACCATCGGCCTTGACAGGCTCAAGGTGCTTCACATAAACGGTTCCCTCAATCCGAGGGGAGCGAGGAAGGACAGGCACGCTAACATCGGCGCGGACGGGACAAATCCAAAGGGAGCGGACAACATCGGTTTTGAGGCCATATACAGGGTCGTACACCATCCGAAATTACAGGGACATCCATTCATACTTGAGACTCCATGGATAAGCAAGACAGAAAATCTGTATAAAACGGAAATAGCTTCTCTGAGGGGGTAATACAATGAAAAACACCGTTATAACAGGCTCTTCCAGGGGCATAGGAAAGGCCGTTGCCGAGGAATTCGCGAAAAACGGGTACCATGTCGTGATAAACGCCTCCAAAAGCGCCGATGAGCTGGAAGAAACAAGAAAGGAATTCGTAAACAAGGGCTACAGCTGCTCGGCGGTGCTTGCCGACGTGTCGGATTACGGCCAGTGCCAAAGGCTGTTTGAGGCCGAGCCCGACGTTTTGATAAACAACGCCGGCATAAGTCATATCGGGCTTTTTACGGATATGACGCCCGCCGAATGGAAAAGGCTCATAGACATAAATCTTTTATCCGCCTTCAACTGCTCGCATATCGCCCTCAAGTCAATGATAAGAAACCACAGAGGCCGAATAATAAATATCTCGTCCATCTGGGGCGAAAGAGGCGCGTCCTGCGAGGTGGTTTACTCCGCTTCAAAGGGAGGCATAAATTCATTCACAAAGGCTCTGGCCAAGGAGGTCGGCCTGAGCGGCATAAGGGTCAACGCCATAAGCTGTGGTGTCATTGACACAAAAATGAACGCCTGCTTCAATGAGGAAGAAAAGGCCGCCCTGTGCGATGAAATTTCCCTCGCGAGGTTCGGAAAGGCGGAGGAAATCGCCAAACTGGCGTATTTTCTTGCCGAGGACAGCCTTTCCGGTTATGTCAACGGGCAGATTATAACCGTTGACGGAGGGATGTATTGAAATAAAAAAACATAAATACATATAAACATGAACATATAAAAGAAGCAGAGAAAAATTCTCTGCTTCCAGACTGTCAAAAAACTAATCCATTGTGAGCGGAAGGGTTCGGGACACAAAGGGTGGCCCGAGTTTATTCCGCAGGCGGAATTCATTTCCGCCGAGGAAAATCCCGTATTTCTGCGCCCTGACAAAGTTCAGGGCTTTCCGCAGAAATAGGGATTTATTGCCTTAGTTTAAACTCGAAAAAGTCCCGAAGGACTTTTTCGACACGCTGGAAGCAGAGAAAATTTCTCTGCTTCTTTATTATGAAAAAGTCTTTTTAATTATGAAAAAGTCTTTTCATAAAAGTCATTTTATGTATAAGCCTTATATCCTCTCTCCCAGTCTGAGCGACGGCATGGCGTTGAGGTCAAGGCTGTCCCTGCGTCCGGCGATATACTCATAATAAGCCGCCGAGCCGATCATGGCGGCGTTATCCGTGCAGAGTATGGGCGATGGTATGTTGAGCGTAAAACCGTTTTTATCGCAGGCCTCTTTCATAGCCTTTCTGAGGGCGGCATTGGCGGCTACTCCTCCGGCCATAGCTATCTTTTTAAGCCCTTTTTCTTTTGCCGCCCTGATAGTTTTTGTCACAAGGACGTCAACGACGGCATACTGGAAGGAAGCGGCTATGTCCTCGGGGACGATCTCCTGTCCGGTCATTTTCATCTTATTTACATAGTTAAGCACGGCAGACTTGAGGCCGCTGAAGCTGAAATCATAGCTTCCGTCCTCAAGGAACACATGCGGGAAAGCCACCGCGTCCTTATTTCCCGCTTCCGCCGCCTTCTGTATTTTAGGTCCTCCCGGATATCCCATGCCGATGACGCGGGCAACCTTGTCAAAGGCCTCTCCGGCCGCGTCGTCACGGGTCGAGCCCATTATCTCGTATTTGCCGTAATCGGCAACATACACAAGATTTGTATGCCCTCCGGAGACAACGAGAGCCATATACGGCGGCTCGAAATTTACGTCCTCTATATAATTTGCCGAAATATGTCCTTCAATATGGTGGACGCCTACAAGGGGCTTATTTGTGGCGTAGGCCAGCGCCTTTGCCTCGGCCAGCCCCACAAGGAGGGCTCCGACAAGCCCCGGGCCGTAGGTAACGCCAATGGCGTCGATGTCGTCAAGAGTGACTCCGGCGTTTTTGAGCGCCTCGGTAATTACGGCGTCGATATTCTCGACATGCTTTCTTGAGGCGATCTCCGGAACGACTCCGCCATAGAGCGTATGGAGATCTATCTGCGAGGAAATGACGTTTGAAAGAGCGTATCTGCCGTTTTTCACAACGGACGCCGCGGTCTCGTCGCAGGAGCTTTCAATGGCGAGTATAAGTATATCTTTATTGTCTTTCAAAGACTCTTCTTTTATTTCTTCCGTATTCATACCGTTTCTCCTTATCATTCGGCGAAATTTATCCTTTCGCTCATCCTGTCGTATCCGATCTTAGTTTTGGGGAAGATCCTTACGGCGTTGTCCAGAAACGCCTCCGGCTCGGAAAGGGACGGGCTTAAATGCGTCAGCCACAGCTCTCCGACATTTCCCAGCTTCGCTAACTTTGCCGCCTCGGAAAATATCATATGCTTATATTCCACTGCCTTTGGCAGTTTTTCATTCTCCCCGTACATGCCCTCACAGACGAAAAGATCCGAGTCCTTTATAAATCCGACCAGCGAATCCACCGGCCTTGTGTCCGTGCAGAATGAGACGCTGATGCCCCTTCTCGCTTCTCCCAGCACCATTTCCGGAGTAAATGTTTTTCCTTCGTATTCCACCGTATTGCCGTTTTGCAATACGGACCAGTATTTGACCGGCAGTTCCAGTTCCTTTGCCCTTTCCACGGAAAACTTGCCCTTTCTTGGGACGTCAAAGCGGTATGACAGGCATTTTACCCTGTGATCGCCTTCGTTGGCGGAAAGAATAAAATCCCCGAAGTCATATTTTTTATTTACATCCGTTATTTCCAGAAACTCCGTCTTAAAAGGCAGTTCCGGGCAAATAAGTCTCAGGCCGTCTACTATTTTTTTAAGTCCGGCCGGCCCGACCAGCCTGAGCGGCTCCGTCCTTCCGGCGTTTCCTATGGTAAGCAGCATCCCCGGCAGACCGGAGATATGGTCGGCGTGGTAATGGGTGAAACATATGGTGTCTATCGCCTTGAATCCCCAGCCGAGCATTTTAAGCGACACCTGGGTGCCCTCTCCGCAGTCGGTCAATATGAGCCTTCCGTTTATCCTCATCAGCATGGATGAAAGAAACCTTTCCGGCATGGGCATCATTCCGCCCGTGCCTAAAAGAGCTATGTCTATCATCATTATCAATCCTTTTGTCTTATGCTTTTTGTTATATTATATCAAACGCCGAGCGTCTCCACGGCCTTTTCATATTGCGTATCGTCGCCGTAGGCGTCCTTAACGTCCGTATGGACTACAATATCGGGAGTTATTCCCTCCCCGTGTATGCAAACTCCGTTTGGCGTAAAGTAACGCTGTATCGTTATTTTAAGCCCGGAGCCATCGTTAAAGCCGTAAAGCCCCTGCACTATGCCTTTGCCGTAAGTCTGCTCCCCAATTATTATCCCCCTGCCGTTGTCCTGGATTGCTCCGGCAAGGAGTTCCGAGGCGCTGGCGCTACCGCCGTTTACAAGAACGGCAAGCGGCAGTGAGCAGTATTCGCTGTCCGACGTAAAATCGGTTCTGCCCCCGTTTTTATCCACCGTATAGGTTATCACACATTCGGGAAGGAGCAGATCGCCTATTTCGGCGGCCGAATCTATTATTCCTCCGGGATTATCCCGCAGATCGAGCACAATGCCGTCTATTCCCCGGGCGGTAAGCTCCTTAACGGCGTTTTTGAACTGACCGGCGGCGTTTTTTGTAAATTCGGTGATCTTTATATATCCAATGTTTCCGTCTTTCCTGTGTTCAACATAATTCAGCTCCACGGTGGAGCGCTTAATGTCAAATACAAGGGGCTCCGAATTCCTGAGAATCCCTATTCGGATATATGTATCGCTTTTTCCCTTTGTCAGGGCGGACACTTCCGGAACGGACAAGCCCACAACGGACTCTCCGTCTATGGATGTAATTATGTCTCCGGCCTTAAGCCCTGAGCTTTCCGCCGGCGAGCCATTGATTATGTCGGAAACAACACAGTTTCCGTTCTCGTCCTTGGACATAACTATTCCTATTCCCGTAACGGTTCCGCCCGCCTCATCCATAAACGCCGTCATTTCCTCGGCGCTGAGATAGACCGTATAGGGATCGCCTACGGAATCGGCCATACCTGAGTACATTTTGTCGGCCAGTCCGTTTTCGTCAAAATCCTCAATATAGTTGCTCTCAAGCATTGAGGCGATGAGAGCGGCCTTTTCGCCGACGGTCATATTCTCCGGCGTCTTTTCTTCGGTAAAAAGCGCGGCCCGTCCACAGAAAACCGCGCAGCACAACGCGGCTCCGCACAGGGCTCCCTTCAAAAACCTTATGGCGCTTTGCTTGTCAGCCATATGATCATCTCCGCATAAACCGTTATAAATAGCTTATGCGCGTAACAATTATATATGTTTATCCGCCTTTATTCAAGTGCGGTAAATAATTTATCCTTAAAAAAAACTGACCCGTTATGCGGATTTAGCATACAGGTCAGGTGTCAGTCAAATATCAAACCCGGCAGCCGGACAAAATATCAGATGGCGTATGTAATAGATACACGGGCGTTTATCGTTATTTTGTCATATTCTATCACGGAACGGCCTTTAGCGGCTGAATCAGACGCCGTGCTTCCTTCATACATCACCGTTGTGTTGGCCGTGGCCTCCTCAACGGCATAATTAGATGTAGACTCGTTTACGGCAGTAATTCCCTTGATAGTAACTCCGCAGGCGCCGGCGATGGTTTTCGCCGAGTTTTCAGCGGCCTTGACCGCCTGTCTGAGGGCGTCGGCGTAATATACGGAAGTATCCTCAAGATAGAAGGAAACGCTGCTTCCCGTCGCTCCGGCCTCAAGAGCCGTATCCATATATTTTCCGGCGTTATCTATATCCTTTGTCGCGAATGAAATATTCGCGTAAGCCGAATATCCTGTCGTGATATACTGCCTTGTTTCATCGTCATATACCCTTTCCGGAGAAACATATGACGATTCGCTAATAATGTTCTCTTCCGCTATTCCCGCGGCGAGCATGGCACTTTTTAAAGCGTCGGCCTTTTCATTGTTTTCCGTCTGGGCCTCGATGGAAGTGTCCGCCGTTGTCTCCACGTCGGCGTAAATTTTTGCCGTATCGGGATCAACTTCAATCATTCCCCTGCCGTTTACGGTAATTCCGGCAGTCTCGGCGGCAAAGGACGTAACGGCGCATCCGAAAACCATCACGGCCGCGAGAACAAGGCCAATAGCTGTTTTCATTGATTTTTTCATACTTGATCACTCCTCGCACATTTAATTTGTATTTTATACATTCAAATGCTTTCTGAGAGATATGTTGCTTCCCAAAACTCCGAGCAGGGCTCCGAAAATGAGAGCCACGGGCAGGAGTATGGAGAATATGTCTATACCGAATCTGAACGAAACAATGGAATGGATCATCGGTATCTGCTCATAAATAATTGAGATAAGCTTATTATACAGCGGCCACGCGATTATTATCGGAATGGACGCTCCAACGATTCCTATGATTATTCCCTCGATGATGAACGGCCATCGTATGAACCAGTCAGTAGCTCCGACATATTTCATAATGCTGATTTCCGTTCTTCTTGTAAACACGGAGAGCTTTATTGTATTTGTTATTATGACGACGGAAATAGCCGCCAGCGCCAAAATAAGCACTCCGCCGAATATTCTGAGGAAATGGCTGAGTTTTACAAGAAACTCCGTTTCCGTCTCGGAGCTTCGTATTTTTCTCACTCCGTCAAGCTGTTCTATCTTCTCGACTACCTCGCTCTGGTGCGAAATATCCGTAAGATTGACCTCAAAGGAACCCGTAAGGGGGTTGTTCGTCTCGTCAAAGCCTGAAAGTATGTCCTCGGCGTCCCATGACTGCTTCATCTCATCAAGGGCCTCCTCGGACGATATATATCTTACGCTGTCCACATATTCCATCGTAACGAGCTGATCGTTCAGAGCGAGCACCGTGTCAGCGTCGGCGTCGTCCTCAAGGAATATGGAAATACCGATCGATTCCTCTATCTGCGTGAGCATATAATTCACGTTTGTCAGCGCGCAGTACGAAATTATTATCATAAATATGCAGGCCGCGACGGTACCTATGGAGGCCACGGACATAAGCCTGTTTCTTATTACTCCGCTGAACGCCTCGGAAAAAAAGTATTTGATGGATCTAAATTTCATCGCTGTAGCCACCCCTCTTATCTCGAATTATATGACCGTTTTCAAGGGTGATGACCCTCTTTTGCATCTGGTCCACTATATCCTTGGCGTGAGTAGCGATAACTACAGTCGTGCCTCTTTTATTTATTTCCTCAAGCAGCGTCATAATATCCCAAGCCGTTGCCGGGTCAAGGTTTCCCGTAGGCTCGTCGGCGATAAGTATGGGCGGATTATTGACAATGGCTCTCGCTAAAGCCGTCCTCTGCTGTTCTCCTCCGGAAAGCTCCCTCGGGTAAACTTTTGACTTGTCCCTGAGACCGACAAGGCTCAAAACCGTCGGCACGTTCCTCCTTATGGTCTTTGTCGGAGCCTCGATTACCTGCATGGCGAAGGCCACGTTCTCAAAGACCGTCTTGTTGGGAAGAAGCCTGAAATCCTGGAAAACGACTCCGAGATTTCTTCTGAGATACGGTATCTGTCCTCTTCTGAGCTGTCCCGTTTTTACGTTGTTAATGGTTATCGTGCCTTCCGTAGGATCAAGTTCCTTAAGAAGGAGTTTTATCATTGTTGATTTTCCCGAACCGCTGGAACCGACAAGGAAAACAAATTCGCCCTTTTCAATGTGAATATTTATATTTTCCACGCCGATGGTGCCGTTGGGATAGATCTTCGTAACATTTTCAATATCTATCAACTAAATTCGTCCTTTCTTGTGCCCGTATTCAAAGCGCAAGCCATCAGTATACCATCTTGTCCATATACATCATATACTTGCTTACCATAAGGGTAATTTTGAATATAATGGCATCGTCAAAATTACGCAGGTCGAGACCTGTCATTTTCTGGAGCTTATCTAATCTGTATACAAGAGTATTTCTGTGAATATATAACTGTCTGGACGTTTCTGAAACATTGAGGTTATTCTCGAAGAACTTGTTTACCGTAGCGAGGGTCTCTTCGTCGAAGTCGTCCATGGTGAGTCCGTGGAGAACTTCCTTTATGAACATCTTGCACAGAGAGAGCGGAAGCTGGTAAATAAGCCTGCCGATACCGAGTTTCTCGTAGTTTACTATGTACTGATCGCTTTCAAAAATCTTTCCTACCTCAAGCGCCATCTTCGCTTCCTTATAAGAACGTGAAACGTCCTTAAGGTCGCTGACAACGGTGCCTATGGAAATATAGACTTTAATATTGAGCTCGGTGCTGAGCGTGTCGGAGATCATTCTTGCGATCTTTTCGATCTCATCCATGGTCTCCTTTTCCCTGAGCTCCTTAACAAGGATAATGCTGTGCTCGTCAACGGCGGTAACAAAATCCTTTGTCTTGGCGGGGAAAATGCTCCTTACTATTTCGACAATATTCATATCCTTGTCGATGTTCGTCTCAATAAGATATACTATCCTTCTTATGTTGTTTTCGATATGCAGCTTTTTAGCCCTGCTGTAAATGTCCACAAGAAGAAGGTTGTCCAGCAGAAGGTTTTTGATAAAGTTATCCTTATCATATCTCTCCTTATAAGCCACAAGCAGGCTCTGAATCTGGAACGCGGCTATTTTTCCGATTCTGTAGCCGTCCTCGTCCTCACCCTTGACCTGGATGACATACTCAGGAATACCGTTATCATAAACTTTGAAATACTGGTATCCGAGGATGAGCTGACTGTCCGCCTGGGAACCGACAAAGTTCTCGATGGCGTCTATCTGTCTGCCTATCATATTTTCCTCTGTAGTCGCAATTACCTTGCCTTCTTTTTCCACAACGCTCAGGTCTTTGCGTGTAATGTTTTTTAGCCCGTCAATGGTACTCTGCAAAATCTGATTAGATATCATACTTCCACCCCAATACTAATTTAATAGAAATTCCCCATTCTGCGCAGCACATCTGATGTTAAACTGTTATGCCAAACGGCGACCCACATATTTATATAAAATTGCCCAAACCTTGATATGGGTGTGATGTTAAAAATAATGTGTAATCTGCCACCTAAAAAAATCACTATGAACATTTATATTTTATAACAAAATAACAAAAAAATAAAGAGAAATTTCAAAAAAAATGACATTATTTTTTGAATAAATAAAATTAGCAAAAAATGCAAATATTTTTTATTATTAAATTAATTAATTTTCACTTAAACAATTTATCATTTATTAAAATTTATAGCTTTTTAAACCCTTCGCCAAAGGCTTCTTTTATGTCAAAAAGAATAATAAAAGCGTCTTTGTCCGCCGATCTTACCGTTTCTCTGAATTGCTCGATCTCCTTTTGTGAAAATATACAAAATACAAATCTTCCGTACTCGTCACTTTCCGGATAAAAACTTTTGAGCACGGGTAGATCGAGCCCTTCAATGCTTTTTTTCATACTCTCCCGCTTTTTCGTCACCACAAGAGCGGCCTTATTTTCGGAAGTTCCCGCCGTAAGAGCCGCGATGCATCTGGACGCCGCGAAAACCGAAATTACGGCATAAAGTGTCTTTTCCGCCCCGAAAACGGCGAAACCGGCGGCAATTACCGCGGAATCTATTATCAAAACATAATCCGATACGGAAAATCCGTCATATAAACTGTGCAAAAGATGAGCCGCCGTCTCAGTTCCGCCGGTGGTAGCCGAACCGTTGAACACAAGGCCGACCCCCGTTCCGGAAAGTATCCCACCGAAAACGGCCGAAAGCATCATATCCCCGGAAAACGGCGGAAGCCCCTCCGTCAGCCTTAGCGCGGCTGAAAAAGTGAGGGCCGCGAATACGCTTCTTTTTATATATTTCGCTCCGAAACGCCAATAAGCCGCGAGAAACAACGGTATGTTCAAAATAATATTTGTCGCCGAAACGGGAACGGCGGCTCCGAAAAGCCTTTGAGAAAGGCTGAGTATTATTATTCCAAGCCCCGATACTCCTCCGGCAACAAGGTCGTTCGGTATATAAAATATATTCATTCCCGCCGAAAGCAGAATCACTCCGCCAATAATGCAGGCATAGCTTTTTACGTCTTTTTTCATTACTCCACCTCAAAAAACTCCGATGGAGTAATTATTCCCCTATCGGAGTTTTTTATGAAGCGGTACGTTTTATTTCATCTCTTTAAGTACCGTAAGCACGAATTTAGGCAGTTTCATCATACGCTTGATCCTTGTCGGCTGGGTTATGAGCCTGTAAAACCACTCAAGGCCAAGGCGGCAGAATATTTTAGGCGCGCGCTTAAGATTTCCGCTCATTACGTCGAAGCTGCCTCCTATTCCGATGGCGGCCTTCGCCCCGGTCAGCCTGAGATTATTATATATCCATTTTTCCTGCTTCGGAGAGCCGAGACCGACAAGAAGGAGCGACGGATGCGCCATCTTTATGTCGGAAATAATGTTTCTTTCTTCTTTTTCGTTAAAATATCCGTTGTGTACGCCGACGATTTTAAGCCCGGGATATTTCGCCTTCATTCTCTCCGCCGCCTGATCAGCCACGCCGGGAGCTCCGCCGAAAAAGTAGACCGTATGCTCCGTAGCCCTTATCCTCTCGAAAATGCTCAGCACAAGGTCATATCCGGATACCCTCTCTTTAAGCGTTACGGGGCTGTATTTTGACGCCCATACCACTCCTACGCCGTCGGGAGTTACCATATCGGCGGCCTTGAGTATGCCCATAAGCTCCCTGTCCTTCCTTGCCTCCATAACTATCTCCGGGTTTGGAGTACAGATTATATGCTGTCCGTTTTCTTCAAGCATCTCAACAACTCTGTCCGCCGCCTCTTTCATTGTGTATGTGTCAAAAGGCACCCCAAGAATAACTGTTTTTTTCATTTTTTAGCCCCCTTTCCGGCCGTCCGGAAGGCCGTTTACAAAAGCTGTTCAAGATATTTTTCGTTAAGCCTTGCCTTTTCTTCCAGCATAAGCGCCTTTACGTTAAGGCCGGCTACATATTTTTCCCTGTTAGACAGTACCTCTTCTATTTCGTCAAGCGTTCTTTCCACGTCTATGTTGCTGACGTTTCCTCCGCTTGGCATACCAAGCAGTTTAAGATAGCTGTTGATTTTAGGGTCATAGGCGAATCCGACTATTGGCACCCTCTGCTTTGTGGCGAAAATAAGTGTGTGGAGCCTCATACTTAGGATAAGATCCATCTTGCCGATCATTCCCATTATTTCCTTCGGTGAATAGTTTTTATCAAGTATATATGCTTTGTTTTTCATCATTGACATAACGCATTCGCTTATATCCTTGTCATTGGGGTTATGCATTACGATAAAGACGATGTTTTTATCAAACTCATCGTGTATCCTGTCGCAGATGTCAGCGAATTTCTGTATAAAGTCCTCATCGTTTTTCCAGTTCCTTACCGATATCCCTATGAGTCCCTTATCGGATGGTATTCCGGCTTCAAAAATAAGTCTTTCCGCCCTTTCCTCCGTAACCGATGACATGGTAAAGACCGGATCGGCCGTTACAAAAAGCCTGTCGCCGGGTATTCCCATGGCCTCGAGCTCTTTCTTGGAGTCTTCTTCCCTGAGAGTTATTATATCCGCCTTGCTTACGACTCGTTTTACCATTTTGCGGTTATGATCTCGGGAAACGGGGCCTATTCCGTTGGCGTAAAGCATTACTTTTTTGCGCATTATCTTCGCCCATTCTATAATAAAAAGATAATACATCAGCGAACGGGTGCTTGTCGTGTCCTGAAGCAGAGAACCGCCTCCGCTTAAAAGTATATCGCATTTCTTTATCTCATACAGGACTTTGAAAAAATCGAATCTTGATACAACGTCTTTAAAGCCGTATTTCTGCGTCGTCTCTTTCGGATCTCTTGAAAGGACTGTAATATGGATGTTTTTATCCATTTTGCATATATTTTCATAAATAGTCGTAAGTATGGCCTCGTCGCCGCTGTTGTTGAAACCGTAATATCCTGACATAAGTATTCTTCTGCCATGGGTCTCGCAGTACGCGTCATCGTATGCCCTTACACAGTCGTCAGCCATTTTGCTGACCGAATAGTATTGGAATATTACGCTTCTGCCGTATTCGCCGAGGGACTTTCTCTCATCGTCTCCGGCTTTGAGAAGGGCTGTCACGTCCCTTATGAGAAGCTCCCCGCGCGGCATTTCGCAGCCTCGGCAGCAGAAGTTGTTTTCCTGAGCCACCGGCAGCTTGTCCTCCGAAAAAATGCCGATATATCCCTCGTTTCCGGCTACGATAACGGGTTTTTCAGCCGACATAGCCTCAAGCGCCGCCCTTGATACGCCGACGAAAATGTCTCCGGCGGCGACTATTTTGTTTATATCGGTCCTCGCTCCGGTCATAACGACACACTGCCTGCCGAGCTTCTCATTTACAATATCGGCCTTGGCCTTGAGCCTGTCGAATACGTTTCCGCCTCCTGCGATCAAAAACTGAACGCCGTCTATCTCTTCGCTTATGAGTTCCGCGCAGTCGATGAGCTGCTCGGCGACCATCGCCCTGTCCTCGTCCATCCTGCTGACATAGGACACTATGGGGTGAGAGCCGTCCAGTGAAAATTCTTTTATTATTTCCTCCCCCGATACATCCGGAGAGAACTTATCCGTGTCAATACCGTTTATGGTAACGTAAATATCCTTTTCCTTGGTATTATAGTTATCCATAAGATATTGCTTTATGTCCTCGCTGACGGCTATGACCTTCTGTCCCCAGTTTGTGAGATATTTGAGCCCGTTTGAGGTATTAAATACCCAATGGGCGCTGGTGACAAAGGTAAAATCCATTGAGTGATGAAGTATTCCCGTTATAAAGCCCGGTATTCTCGCGTGGGAATGGACTATATCAATTTTTTCCTCTGATATTATCTTTCTCAGAAGTCTCAGGGAAGTAAGGACCTTGGCTATATTTTTTGTATTTAGAGGCACATTATAATGCTTTATTCCAGCCTGCGTGAGCTCGTCAACGTACACTCCGCCGTTGGACGCCACGGAAACGTCGTATCCTCTTTTTTTGAGCTCCTTTGAAAGCTCTACGATATGCGTTTCCGCTCCGCCGATGTTGAGCCCCATTGTTGTCATAAGTATTTTATACTTTTTACCCATTTGTACGCGCTCCTTCTGAAAGCCGTTTTACATATTTATACCGGTTATAGTGGCGGTGCAGTCCGCGTATTTGGTATATATCTTTCTGTTTGAGTTTACGCAAAGCTCATAGGTTCTGTCGACAAAATATACTCCGTCGGTCTGAGAAGCCTGAGCCTCCAGCGTTACTACGGCGTCGTACCTGTTTTCCACTGTGCCGTCGACGGTCTGTCCGTCAATGGTATAAAAAGGCTCCACGGCGTCCTTCCATTCGATATTTGTTATTGTTCCTATGGCTTTGCCGGATGTATAGTCGAACACCGTATCTCCTGCCTGAAGATTGTTGAACGCATAATCCCTGAGGGATTCTATCGTCATTTCATATGAGACAGTCTCCATGGACGTGTTCGTGCTCGTTTTCTCAAGCCCTCTGAACTTATATACCGCTCCGGCTATAAGCACGACTATTACAACAATGACAGCAGCGTCTATTATGTTGAATTTTCCTTTTTTTCTTATGGCCATCGTTTATGCCCTCCCTTACCTGTTGATCTCCACGATATAGCCTTCTCCGGCGTAGCCTTCGCCTTTAACGAATATTTCCGTGCCGGCTCTGACGATGAACTGTCCGTCAACGGCGAATGAGGAATCCGTTTCCGTCACGTCCGCCTCAACGGTTATGACTACGGTATTATGCGAAGGGTCGGCGGAATCGACAAATCTGTTGTTTTCGTAATCCGGCGTTATTTTTGTATAGGGCTTGACCTCAAAGTCAACGACCTTTCCCATGTGATAGTTTTTTGTGTTTTCCGTCAGGTCATCGCCTATCCTTATATAGTTTTCCATTCCGGGCGTTGTTTCGTTAAGCTCGATCTTATATGTGAGCTTTTTCGTAGCTGCCGCGGTTTCTCCCCTGTTAAGAAAAACATAGGCGGCTATAACAACGCAGGCCACTATGACCACTATAACGACGTCAAAAAAATTGATCCTGAATTTTTTATTATTTTCAGCCATTTTCGCACCTCTTATTTATTCATTAGTTCGGTATAGACCTTTTCTATGTTGCCGGCGTATATCTCCGCCGTAAATTTCTCGTTGAAAATCTCCACTGAGCGCTTTTGCATATAGGAGTATACTTCCCTGTCGTCCATAAGTTTTTTCATATATTTCGCCAGATCGCCGCTGTCCCTGAGCTTGAAAATATATCCGTTCTCGCCGTGGGTTATGACGCCGGGATTTCCGCCGTAGTTGCTTACGACGGCCGGTATTCCGAGGCTCATTCCCTCCAGCAGGGAAAGGCTCGTCGCTTCCGTGCCGAAGGAGGCGTTTACCTGTATGTCAAGTATGCTCAATATTTCATTCACGTTATTTACAAATCCGGTGAATATTATATTTTTCTCAAGTCCCTTTTCTTTTACCGTCCTTTTCAGGCTGTCCTCAAGAGAACCGGTGCCGATAATAAGAACTTTAAGATTTTTGTTTGTCTCAAGTATTTTTTCCGCCGCCTCAATAAGATAGATATGGCCCTTTACGTCCTCTATCCTGGCCATTATGCCGGCGGTAAAATCTCCGTCCTCTATGCCGTACTTTTCCCTCAGCGCCCTGACCGTAGCCTCGCCGGCTCTTTTCTGCGGTTCAACTCCGTTTAAAATGACCCTTACAGCCGAAGGCTTTATTCCGGTATCGGTCAGATTTTCCTTTGCCGCCTCAGCCACGGCTATGATAGCGTCGGAGTAATGCATATTCACGGCTCCGTTTATGACCTTTCCGAGCCCCTTGCTTATTTTCGGGCTGACGGGGAAAACCGAATGTCTTGTATATACGACCTTTTTGCCGCACTGCCTCGCGGCTATTCTTCCGCTCATATTTCCGTGGGTATGGACTATATCGCATCCGGAGGACTTTATTATTTTTTTCAGCTTTTTAATGCCCTCAAGGCTGAGGGACTTTTCGGCTATGCCGTCGGTTTCTATTGTTTTTATGCCCAGCCTGTTTATCTCCGGAATGAGAAGGCTTCCCGTGGGGACAACGACCCTTACCTGAAATCTGCTCCTGTCAAAATATTTAAGGAAAGTCAGGACGCATCTTCCCGCGCCGCCTATATTGCTGTCGCTTATTATATTCAGAACCTTTATCATAATTATTCCTCCCTGAGGGCGCCGATGTTGGCGTAAAGCATGGAAATCGCCAGCACGGCCCAGAACATAAGCATAACTCTGTAGTTATAAAACGTATAGTCAAACAGGCTCTGCACAAGGAAACCGCATAGAGCCGAGATCGAGCCTATAACAAATATCCTTTCGCCCTTCGCCCGGTTTTTGAGCCCTATGGAACATGTCTTGAGGGTGCGGTACAAAACGGCAAGAAATACTATCTCCCCGCATATTCCGGAATCGCACATCACCTGAAGATAGAGGTTATGCGAATGGGGAGCAGTAACGGAGTCGTAGGCGTAGGACGGGTATACCATATTGAACGCCGATGTTCCGGGGCCTATTCCGCACAGCCAGTAGTCCTTGAGCATGCTGAGCGTTCCCATATAGATATAAAATCTGTAGCTCGTCGAGGAGTCGGTCATATTTCCGATGCTCATAAACCTGTTCAATATCGTCTCCGGAAGAACGAAGGGCATAATCAGCAGGCCGAGTATTATGAGAAGCACAAATCTTCTGTCCAGCAATATCAAAAATACCATAGCCGCGAAAAGTATGCCGAGCCAGCATCCCCTTGAATATGTCAGGATCAGGCAGAGCATAAGTATACAGCCGACTATAAAATAGAATCCTTTTTTAAGTATTCCCCTGGCGTCAAAGAAAAAAGCCACCACAAAGGGGATCGTCAGCAGGAAATACTCTCCGAGCACGTTGGGGTTTTCCAGAGTCGAGTATACTCTGAATCCAATATCGGAAAACATCTCCGTATCGACCCAGTTTCCGCTGAACTTTGAAGGAAACAGGTATTGATAAAATCCGTAAAACGCTACGAGCACGCCGAAGCAAACAAAACAGAACGTAAGCCGCCTGAGCTGTTTTTTTGTCTCCACCGCGTTTATAATGACAAAATAGAACAGTATGAACGCCGTTGTAAGCATTCCTCCAAGCAGGCTTCCCCTTACGTCCACCGACGTGAACGTAGTTAAAAAGTATACCAAAGCGTATATAAACACAAATTTATTCACCGGGAAGTAACGCAGTCTGTAATCCCTCTCGCAAAAGAGCTTAAGCGCGAGCGACAAAAAGCCGAGGCATACAAGTCCGAGCACCGCCATGGTCGGAAGAGCCGGAGCAAGCACCATCGCCAGAAAGCTCCACAGCAGAGGCATTTTGAATATGCTTCCCTCAAGGAGCTTAGTAAGCCTGAGCTTTTCAAATATAATCCTGAAAATGTTTACGATCCCATAAAATATCCTTACCAGCACGCTTTTTTCTTCTCCTTCGGGAGAACATCTCTCCGTAAGGAATCCGCCGATTATGCGGCTTTTTTCAAACTGGCCGGAAAACCATCCCGCTATTGAAGCGAATAAATTATAAACAATGCTGTTTTTTATTATGTCGCCCAACTGTTACTCCTCCGTTCCGTTTCTTTTTCTGCCAAGTATGTTTTTAACAAAGTCAAAGGCGGCCTGCGCCTCGTAAAGTCTTATTATCCTGCTCATAATGATATATACGGCCATTCCGACAATAACAAGAACGGCTATCACCGCTATTTTTATCATCAGGCCGGAACCCCCGTCCCAGAGCGCATTTCTCATCGGAACTATAACCGCCGTCATAACAGCGGCGCAGAATATCATTTTTATTATAGAGCCCGCGAAATGGTTAGTGTCCCTGTCCTTAAAACGCTTTCTCAATGGCACATAGAGAGCCAGCCCGTATACCGTCGATGATATGGCCGAGGCAAGCGCGAGTCCCGCCACCTCCATCCTGTCGACAAGAAGTCCGCACAGAACGACATTGACGATTATGGAGACTATTCCCGCTATAAACGGTATCCTTCCGTTCTGCTCGGCGTAAAACGCCCTTGATATTATGGTCTGCATTCCATAGCCGAACATTCCAAGCGAGAAGAAGAACAAAGCCCTGCTTGTTATCGACACGTCAAAGGCCGTAAACGCACCCCTCTGGTACACGATGGAGATAACCGGCTCCGAAAGAGCCATAACGCCCGCCGTCATCGGTATTATGAGATAGGAAAGTATCCTTACCGTCATTATTACCGTATCAAAAACGGAACCGTTCTCATCGTTAGCCGTCATCCTTGAAAGTCTGGGGAAAATGACGTTCGCCACGGACAGGACGACAACGCCAACGATTATAGTATAAAGGTTGTTGGCGTAATCTATGGCCGAAATGCCCGCTCCGTTATAAAGATCAGAGGCGAACCTTGTGTTTATCGTTATGTTTATCGGCTGCACCCACGTTCCGACCATTACCGGAAGCATCAGTATGAGCACCTTTTTTATGCTGTCGTCCTCCATGAATTTAAAGGACGGGCGGTATCTGTATCCATTTTTGTGAAGGGACGGCACCTGCATAACCGCCTGCATCGCCCATCCGATCAGAAAAGCGGCGGCAAGGCCGTATATGCCCATGGAGTCATTAAAGAAAAGATAATATATTATTATTATTCCGTTTGATACGATGCTCAGAGCCGCCGGTATTGTAAACTCCTCAAAGGACTGGAGTATTCCGACAAACGAATACGCTATTCCTGTAAAAACAACAGTCGGAAACATAACGTAAAGCAGCTTCGTCGCCAGCGATTTTGTCGCCGGATCCAGTTCCTTTGCGAAAAGATCCGTGAACTGGCTGCCAAAAAGCATTCCGACTATTGTTAATACAGCAGTAACGAGAAAAATTATTGTAATAAATTTGTTCGAGAAGTCAAAGGCTGATTTTTTTCCTTTTTTCTCAAGGCTCTCATTAAAAATAGGTATGAAACTGGCGGAAATCGCCGACGCGAATATGGCGTCGAAAAAGACCCTCGGAATACGGCTTGCGGTCTGAAAAGCGATGGCCTCCATCCCCGAGCCGTAGTTGGAGGCGAGGAGCATTTCCCTCACCAGTCCGAGTATTTTACCGACCAGGGTGATTATCATCATTGTTGTAGCCGCTCTGACTGTTCTTTCGTTACTGTCCGACATAGTTTCATACCTCGTTAAAATTTTATATCAATGCGGCTACCGCGTTTTCAGCGGGCAGCCGCCCCTGCGTTCATCCTTTGGAACGCTCTTATTTGAACAATGGTTCAAGCTCATAGCACATACCGTTAGCGTCCGCCTTTATCATAAGCCTGCTGAATTCCGTATTAAGACTTCCGTCCGAATTCCAGAGTCCGGGAAGGTTTATATATCTTATTCCGTCCCTGACAGTGTTCCAGAGGCTTCCTCCGCTGGCCGAAACGACATATACGTTTTTGCCCGTGTCCTTTATCGTTGAAAGGGCGCTCTTGAAAAGATCTCCCTCAAGGACATCCGAGAAGTTGCTTGGCGTAACGTCCATAACAAAAATCACGTTTTTATTGCCGGCTGCGTTTACATCGGAAACAAACCTCTGCCACTGACTGGGCTGGGTCGTCCTGAGACCGCCGTTTTTCGCCGTAAGCTCCACTATGGTCAAGTTGGCCGCGGAATAGTTATGGAAAGCGTAGGTTGAGCCGTATTTGATTGTTTCCACCGACGAGCCCGCCGATATATCCGTATTTCCGGCATATATCATAAGGTCGCTGTCCTGCTGGAGAGCGTTGTTGACGGTCACTCTGGCGTCGGTATAGGCTGATGATCTGTTTTCTCCGTTATAGACGACGTTTCCGGCCATCGTGACATAGAACGATCCGTCTACCCTATTATCAATGGATACCTGCTGATTGTCAAGCAGAGACATATTCTGGGGAGCCGTCACGCTTCCGTCGACCACGACAGCCCTGATATTGTCAAACGAGACGCTCTGGACATTCGTGTCCGTATTTGAAAGCGCCGCCGTATATATTGTTTCCAGCTTTATGGGATAGCTTACTTCGTCCGGTATCTCCGCCGTAACATCCTGCCATCCGTCCCACTGAAGTCCGTGGGTAAAATCTATTGTATACATTTCTCCCTCGGCGTCGGATATTCTTCCTCTTACCCACTGATCCGTGCCGTTGCCTTTGACCGACATTGTTATGGTGTCGGGCGTGCCGTTGAATATGATCGGAGAATCAAAATCCGCGTAAGCCGCCTGTGTTTCCTCGGACTCATCGAATGTATAGCTGAGCGTAAGTCCCCTGCTTCCGTCGGATGCCTCGCCCGTGACCGACGCGCTTCCCGTTACCGTCGTGGGATATGAGCTGAAGGATACGGAAGGAGAGCCCTCAAACGACTCCACCGTCTTTAATGTTCCTCCGACTACGACCGTTATGCTGCACACGGCCGTTCCGCATATGCAGGTAATATATCCCGTTCCGTCATTCGCCGCGGTAAACGTATTTCCGCTCATGCTTCCGAGGGACGGATCCGAAACGGTATATGATATTCCCTGGGTAAGCGGCGCCGAATATCCCTCGGAATCCATACCGTCAAAGGTAAACGTGATGGATTCTCCGCTCTTAAGGCCGACAATGCTTACCGAAGGTTCCATTCCGGCGGGGTATGAGTAAACGACCGTCGCCGAAGCGGCCTGTCCTCCGTACTGCGCCGTTACGGTTATAACTCCGGGGGCGTCCGCCACGAGATAACCGTTTGAAACGCTGCCGCTTCCTCCGCCGACCGTGTAAACGACCTGATCGGCGGGAATATCTATTTTATTATAGTAGCTGTCATATCCTCTAACTTTAAGCGATACGCTCTCTCCGACAAACGCTCTTTCGGAGCCGGTCTCTATGGTAAGCTGGGAAAGGCTTCCCGTTGGCGCGGTATTATAGACTCCGAGGGATGTCATTACCTTTCTCTGAGCGCCGTCCGAAACGGTATTTTTGACCGTAAGGCTGTCGTCTGTCACAGTCTCGGCAACCATTGTGCTGGAGCCGCCGCCGTCAAGGTGCATAGCGTTATAAGCGCCGTATTCTCTCATAAGAGCCGCCATTTCGTCGTGAGTCGCTCCTATGCTCGTTCCCCTTCCGTCTACGACCATAAGTATAAGCGTTTTCTCGTCCTGGGATATGCCAAGAGCCGTTCTCGGCTGTCTGCCCGTTATTATTGTTCCGTCTGAAACCTGTGAGCCGTTGACAAGTATCCTTCCGCCGCCGCCGACAGCCGTCTTGATAGACTCAAGGTCGATGGACGAGCTGATCCTCGTGGATACATGATCGCCGACTTTGAAGTTCTGGTTAGCGTAATCGGCGTATGTTCCTTTCACGATTATAAGATAACCGTCGCCTCCGGGGCAGGTCACCGTCTCGCCGGGCTGGGATATATAAGTTATTGTGTCGTCAACGACCATGATCTTCACAAGGTCGGAGATCCTTTTGTCAATGTCCGCCGTGTTTGGAGCGGCGGCGGAGCTGAAATACATGGGATATACAAGCTCGGTTATCTTATTGATGGAGGCGAGCTCAAGCCTCGCTCCGGCGTCGTTTACGAAGTCAGCCGTAAAAACAAGATAATCTATAAAGCTGTGTCCGTTTTCATCCATAAAATACGCCGCGTATTCCGGGCCGTTGAGGTTTTTGTCCGTACCGACGGAAATAACTTCGCCGTCGGAAATAAACGGGCCGAATGAAGCGGAATAATTGCCGTTCATTCCGAAGAAATCAGCGTTGACGCCGGCAACGGCGTCGCTGTCGGTAAGCATTTTCAAAGCCGTCTCCCTTAAGCCGTATTCGGCTGAGCTTTCGGCTGGAGCAATTTTTACGTTGTCGGAATCAAGGTCGATCGTAAGCGTATGTATATTCTGCCATCCTTCGGTGGTAAGGCGATGCTCATAGCCGTAAACAACACCCTTTGTCACCGTCTCCTCCGTCTTTTCGCCGTAGAGATTGTCGGCAAAAACAGCCGGAGCCGAACCAAAGGTAAGGCAAAGAGCCATAAATGCCGCCGCAAAGGGTTTGAGATATTTTTTCATCATATCACTCCTTATTGTTTTCATTAATTTTATACCCGCCTTTTATGAAAATCTCCGAGTCCTCAAGGGCGATAACGCTGTCATCGTCATCGGTAATGATGTAAAGGTCATAGTTTGTCAGCGTCTCTCCTCCGTAAACGGAGATCCCCTTGGTGACGTTAATGAGATGATCGGAACATACGGCCGACATACTTCCCCTGTCCACAATGATCTGCGAACCCTTGACAAATGTAACGAACTGACCCTTCTCAACCACGGCGGAATCGTATACAAGATATGTATCAATGTTGGTCGAATATGTGTCGATCTGTTCATAAACGCTGTCCGCCTCTTCCACCGTCTCCCCCTCAAGGGTCGTATGGAGAATGGACGGATTGCCGCCGGATACTCCTGTTTTCGGCGAGCTTTTGCGCATCGCGAGGGATAATACCGTTGCCGCCGCGATCAATATGAGGACGGCTAAGGCTATGTCAACTTTTCTGTTTCTCATTTTTATCACCATATTCCTATATTAACATAATAGTTTTATGTAAAGATATTTTGCAGAAATATTTAATAAATTTGTAATAATTTCGACATCATCTTGTCAAATCCGCTCATAAAAGCGATGAGCCGATATATTTTCAGGCTTTTCTCCTCTAAAAACCTCCGGACTTTCCGATACAAAATTATCCCGCCGGAAAATCCGGCAGGATAAGAATTTCATATTTATGCCGCGTCTGTCTCCGAAGATACCGTTTCCTGGCTGTTTTCGGTTTCAGCCGTTTCAGGAGGAACCTGTATCTCTCCCTGGCCGTTTCCGAGAATAATAAGGATGTCGTCGTTTCCTCCAAGAAGAAGGTCATCGACGATAATAACGGCATTGTCAAAGTAAGGCAGGAGATCCTCTCCCTGTCCCTCCTCCTTGACTATTATCCTTGTGTACTCCGTCTGCTCGCCGTTATAGGTCGATATAGCGCTTATGGTAAAGCCCTCGTCCTCAAGGGTATCTCTTGCCCTTCCAGCAAGTCCCATGATCTCGCCTCCGTTGGCGATCTCGATGTTCTTATGCTTGCTTGACGTAAGGAATTCTCCGCCGGAGTAGAATATTTCATCCACGGCTCTGCCGATGGAGCTCGTGTCAGCGATATAATAGCTTACGCCATTGATATACTGCGCGTATCCGGGAAGAGTCTCGGTAAGTATCTCGCTGGATTTTATATCATTTATATATTTAGCGTAGTTGAGCATATCCCCGATGGACATATCGGTCTCAAGATACTCGAACGCCGCCTTTATAAGGCTCGGAGCGTTGCTTACGATAGTATCCGTATTCATTACCTGCTCAACAAAAGCGGAAATAAACATCTGCTGGACCTCGATACGTCCCAGATCTCCGTTGACATACTGTCTGTTTCTTACAAGCTGCTCGGCCGTGTCGCCGTTAAGGAGCTGCTGTCCCTGCTGGAGGTTTATATAAAGTCCCTGCACAGGATCCGAATAGTACATATCGTAGGGAACATACATATCAACTCCGCCGATTATATCCACAACGGCTTTGAACGCCTCTATATTGAAAAGCACATAATTGTCTATCTCTATATCAAGAAGATCCTCAAGCTGCATAGCGAGACATTCCATACCGACCTCGTTGCCCGCGTAGGCATGCACCGCGTTTATCTTGACAACATTGGGGATGGAGCGTCCTGCGTCGCTTATCTTCTCCTTGACCGAAGGAATTACCTCCGTATAAGTGTCTCTCGGAATAGAGAGCATCTTTATCGTTCCGGATTTGCTGTCAAAGTTTACAATGAAAATAACGTCCGTTCTTGTCTCGGCCTCGTCCACGCCGCACACAAGAAAGTTTACGTTTATGTCGTTTTTAAGCACCTTTCCGATCACCTCGGTTACCTTTGGCGCTTCCGTATATCCGTTTTCCGGAGTAAACGTCGCCTTTGTATACGCGTACACCGCCACGAATGAAAGAGCCAGAAAGCAAACGACGATTATCGCTACGGTTTTTATAAACGAAACCACCGGATTCTTTCTTTTCTTTTTATTTTCCTGTTTCCTGTCTTCTAACGCACTCGATCTCGCGGCCATTGTCACTCCGCTTAAATCGACCTTCTTTTTCTTACCAAACATTACGCTACCATTCTCCTAAATTCCTGTTTTAATCAATTTTCCTTAAGACCTATTACTATTTTTATATCCGTTCCTCCGTCTATGGCCGCCGGGTCAACAACTACCCTCGCGTCGGTAAACAGGCTTACAAGATCCTCTCCTATGCCTTCCTCACTCACATAAATTATCGTGGTATCCTGCTGTACGCCGTACCATGTCGTTATAAGAGTGACGTTATATCCGAGGGAATTAAGACGTTCCTGGGTTTTCGCCGCATAGCCTATTATGTTTCCGCCGTTTGAAACCTCGATGGAATACTGCTTGCTGTCGGATGTTGTCTCAGGTTCTTCTTCCTCATGGATTATTCCCCTGAACACCCTGTCAGACAGCTCGGCGATGCCTTCCTTGTCCGGGATGAACATATTGCTGTTTTCTCCGTCTCCGGGGATCGTTTCCATACTTATTTTTGTAATATCCACAAGGGAGGCGTATTTTACGTATCCAAGCATATCAATCAGGGATATATCCGTCTTCACATATTTATATACCGCGTTGGCCACGCTCGTCAAGTCGCTTACGACATTTTCCGAGTCAAATATTTTTCCGATCAGCGCGAGCATAAAGTTATGCTGGGTCTCTATTCTTCCAAGATCCTGCTGGGCGTAGCCCTTCCTGAATCTGACGAGCTGTTCGGCCTTATCCCCGTCAAGATGCTGCTGGCCTTCCTTAAGGTCGATGATGGGGCCTCCCGTATCGCTCATATCCCAGTACATATCCATGGGAACATACATATCGACTCCGCCTACCGCGTCGACGATCTCTTTAAACGCCGTCAGGTCTATGGCCACATAATGGTCAATGTCCACATTTAACAGATTCTCCAGAGTCTGTACCTGATATTCGTTATTTTTTTCCTCTCCGGCGTAGGCATAGAGCTCGGTTATTTTACATTCTCCCGTTGTTCCGTATTTTGTGGGGATAAAATCACCTCTGCCGTTGTTTTGCATATCAAGCATAATGCTGTCGGACATAAACACCTGGGTGTCCCTCGGAACGGAAACAAAATATGTGTCTCCCGTTTCGGTATCAAATGAAACGACAAAGATAACGTCCGAATGTATGGAGCCTTCATCGGTACCGAAAACCGCTATATTTATCCTATCGTCGGACACGGTCGTCTCGATATCGCTTTCATCCTCGGAGTTAAGCGCCTCCTGCTTTTCCAGCTGCGACTTAAAGGCCGTAGCGGCTAAAACAAAAATGGCAGAAAATATAAATACAATGACAAAAACCGTAAGTATAAACCTGCCTATAAGTTTTTTCCTTCTTCTTCTGTTTTTATATGCTTTATTTTCCCTGTCGCTCACTGAAATTCTCCCCATCTCTATATTATAAAACCCTAATAAAAAACGAAATGTTTAACAAAAATAAAATTAGCTATGTAATTATAGCAAAATTTCTGCATTTTTACAATAAGAATGTAATTTTTAAGATATTATTAATGATTAATTCTGTTTTTTGTATTAGAATTGTAAAAACTATTTGCACAACGGGTTAAAAAGTTGTATCTTATATATCGAAACAAAATTATTTTCGCGCCTGAAAGCAGTACGGAGGCTTAACAAATGAGTTTTAAGTTAAAAAGATTTAAAATAAATATAAAACTGTCGCTGGCCATTATGCTCGCGGCTTCCATCGTCACTCTGAGACTTATGTTTTTCGTCTCGCCGGAGTATACGGCCGTGTTTTCACAGACCTCCGCCGGACATCTGGGGCTTATCTTCCTTAATTATATACCGATACCCCTTGTTATGCTTCTTCTTTATTTTATTTCCGGAAACTGTATTTTCGCCTCCGGAATATCCATGCTTGTTTTTACCGCCGGAGCGTACGCCAACGGTGTAAAAACAACTCTCCGTCAGGATCCTCTTATACCGAGCGATCTTTCCGTAGTAACCGAGGTAGGATCCATACTTTCAAGCTATGACGAAAAATATATGGAACTGGCCATAGCCGCTTTTTTCGCCATCGTGCCCATATGCGCCGCTGCATTTATATTTTTCAAAAAAAGCGATTCTCTGACAGGCAAAAAAAGGATAGCCGGCTCTGCGGCCTGCTTTATTCTGTTCGCCGGACTTCTTAATACCGTATACGCTAACTCGGCGCTTTACGGCAGCTTCGGCGTGGAGGGAAATATATATTTCAAGGTCAATCAATATATGTCAAAGGGCTTTCTTTACAGCTTTTTGTATGATGTAAACAATCTTAATGTGGAAAAGCCGGGCGGATATGACCGGACGGAATTTGTGAAAGCGTCTTCCGATGCTCAGGAGTCTGAAAGCGGCGATGATTCCGTTCTTCCGAATATAATCATGGTTATGAGCGAGGCGTTCTCCGATGTTAGCAATTCCGATTTTCTCAGCTTTGACGGATTTGACGATCCCCTTGAGTTTTACAACGATTTCATATCAAGGGACGATGTTGTCTCCGGTCATATCGTTGTTCCCAATTTCGGGGGAGGAACGTCGGACACGGAATTTGACGTGCTCACCGGCTGCTCGACAAAATACATCGAGAGCACGCAGGTCTCATATAATTTTGTAAGAAGTCCCATCGAGTCCCTGCCGAGGATGCTTGAAAAGGCCGGTTACGATACCCTTGCCATACATCCGGGCTACGGCTGGTTTTACAACAGGACAAACGTATACGAAAATATGGGATTTGACGATTTCCTCTACCTTGAAAACGATTTTGACCCGGAAACCCAGAATAAGGGCGGATATATTTCCGATGAGGTGACCGCCGCTTCCATAATCGAGAATTATGAAAAACACGTCGAAAGCAGCGACGACCCTCTTTTTGAGTTTTGCGTAACAATACAGAACCACGGACCCTATGAGGAAAAATACGGCGATCTTGAGACTAATTTCACCACGGACGTTTATCTTACGGATGAGGAAAAAGCGATCTATTCCGGATATTTTGAAGGCATAGACGACGCCGACGCTCAGATCGAGACTCTTATAGATTATTTTGAGGACAGGGACGAACCGGTCGCTCTCGTATTTTTCGGCGATCATCTTCCCGGATTTTCAAACGGTCTGACTTATTTCTCGCAGTTCAGGCCGGACATAGACATTAACGGCAATCCGTACCAGAGGCTCAAGGTCTATGAAACGCCCTATTTCATCTGGGTAAACGACGTGGCTATGGAACAGACAAACTTCGCCGAAAACCTTGAAAGCATCGATCTTCCGCCGAACAATCTTATGAGCTCGTTCTATCTCGGAACTACGGTGCTTGAGCTTTTTGACCTTGACTGGGTTTCGGAGTTTTATCAGTTTTTAAACGAGCTGAGGGTCAAAGTGCCCGTGGCGTGGGTGGATCTTTATCTTATGCCCGACGGCAGCGCCGTAAACTCTCTGTCCGTGGAAGACCAGGGCAGCATAGACAAATACAGGCGATGGATATACTACAAAATATTTGACGAAGAAGTCTCATAAATATTATTAAAAAAATGCCGGCCTTCTGAGCGTGACTAATGCATTTTCGCATCAGCCTCCGTCAGGGGCCGGTTTTCTTGTCTTATATCATACCAAGACTTACCGCGAGGGCCTTGTTGACAAGAGCCATAAGCGATCCGTCCGTTCCGCCGATTTTCTCCCGCAGTCTTTTTTTATCTATCGTTCGTATTTGCTCAAGAAGTATAACTGAGTCCTTTACAAGTCCATATCTGTCCGCCGAAATCTCAATATGCGTCGGCAGCTTCGCCTTGTTTATCTGAGATGTTATTGCCGCGCATATCACTGTCGGGCTGTATTTGTTGCCCATATCGTTCTGGATTATTATGACGGGTCTGACGCCGCCCTGTTCCGATCCGACCACCGGCGAGAGATCGGCGTAAAATATGTCTCCTCTTCTGACTGTCATTCTCCTCACTCTCCGCTTACAGATTAAAAATAGTTGAGCGGTATGCGGTGATATTGATTTTTATGTACCTGCCAGACAACTATCTTCAGCAGATATTATTTCCAGTCAGCGGAACGGTTATTCTTATAAGGTCATACATATTTTACCGTTTTTACGATGTTTCCGTTTTGTATGTACTGTCTTGGCACTCGTTTGCTGAGGGTGCAGAACACCTCGTAGTTGATCGTATGGAGCACGGCGGCGATGTCGTCGGCGCTTATCTCGTTTTCTCCCTGTCTGCCCATAAGGACGACCTCGTCATTCACCTTTACGCCGTCTATATCCGTTACGTCGACCATAAACTGATCCATGCATATCCTGCCGACAATGGGCGCGTACATGCCATGGATAAGCACCCTGCCTCCCTTTGAGTATGCCCTTATAAATCCGTCGGCATATCCCACCGGTATTGTCGCGATCCTTCTTTTCTCATCGGCTATATATTCCCTGCCGTAGCTTACGCTGTCTCCGGGATATATGTCTTTAACAAAGCTGACGTGTGTTTTTATTGACATTGCCGGCCTAAGGTCAAGATTATTCTTTATGACCTCGTCGGAAGGATAAGCTCCGTAAAGTATTATTCCCGGTCTTACCATATCGAAGGCCATATCGTCAAAATCAATTATCGCGGCGCTGTTGGCGGCGTGCCTGACGGGAATGACTACTCCCCTTTCCCTCAGCATTTCGTCCATCCTTACGAATTTTTCATACTGACCTTTCGTAAAGGATTTATCCGCCTCGTCCGCCACGGCAAAATGCGTGAACATTCCGTTTATTTCAATATTGGGCAGCTTGCTTATTTCGGCGATCTCATCGGCCGACTCCTCATTCACTCTGTAGCCTATCCTGCCCATACCGGTATCTATCTTTATATGCACGACCGCCGTTTTATTGAGCCTTACGGCCGCCTGAGAAAGTTTTTCCGCCGTGTCCAGCGAATAGACGGTCTGTATAAATCCGTTGTTAATGACGTCGTCAAGCCTAAGCTCCGGAGTATATCCCAAAAGAAGTATAGGCGCCTTTATGCCGTTTTTCCTTAAATTAAGCCCCTCGTCAACAACAGCAACGGCCAGCCAGTCCGCTCCGTTTTCAAGGAGCACCCCGGCCGTCTCGACCGAGCCATGTCCGTAGGCATCGGCCTTTATAACTCCTATTATGCCCGCATGCGGCGGCGTCTTTTTTCTTATGTTTCTCATGTTATAGGCAATGGCGTCAAGATCGACCATAGCCAGCACTCTTTCCTCGTCAGTCATTTTTGTCCTCCGTTAGTCGGCCCTGAAAACCGAATCATCCATTTCCGGGTCGTATTCAAATTCGTTATATGTAATAATATATCTCTCGTTTCCATCCGCGTCGTAAATGACGAATTTCAACGGCTTAAGCGTTTCGTTGTCGATCCACATTTTTTCGGTGGCCGTATATCTGTTTCCTCCAGGAATAACAGCCTCAAGCACGGTGCATCTGCTCTCATCAAGGCTGACAGACGTATCAACGGCCACATCCTCGGAATTCATATAGTTCCTTATAAAGCTGCAAAAGAACAATTCGTCTCCGTTGGAGGCGCCGGGGATCTCAAGCTCAACGGTCTCTCCGGTTCTCGCGTTATGCTGGAATATCTTTTCCCCGTCGAACACAGTGTAATTTCCGGCCATATTTTCCGGAGCTGTTATCTCCATACGATACTCGCCCGTGGTTTTATTGTACTGCTCCGTTTCGTATGTATTTTCTCCCTTGTTTGATATTCTCGTAAGGGTCGCGGCGCACCAGCAGCTTTCCGTTTCCGAAAGCCTGTTCTGTATCCTCTCCATTACCGTAAGGTCGGCCTCGGCGCAGGATGAGAGCGAAAAAGCCGCCGCGGCGGCGATCATGGCGAAGGCCGTTCTTTTTAAAGCGTTAAGCATATAAAAACCTCGCAAATATTATTATAGTTATATATACTTGCGCCGGCCGCATAAAATGCCTTCCCTTTTGTTATCTGAACCTTTTTATGGCTTCTGCCACATTCTCGGCGATGTCCCACGCCATTACGCCGTATGTTCCAAGCTTCTCCTTTGATATGTCTCCGCTGAGCCCGTGTATATACGCTCCTACCGCCGCGGCGAAAAACGGCTCTATTCCCTGGGCTATGAACGAGGATATGACTCCCGTAAGCACGTCTCCCGATCCTCCCGTAGACATTGACGGATTTCCCGTAATATTTATTACTACCCTGCCGTCCGGCGCGGCTATTACGCTTCTGGCGTCCTTCAGGACAGTGACGCAGTTATATTTCACGGCAAAATCCCTCGCCACATTTACCGTGTCCTCAAGTATCTCTCTCACGGAAAGGCCGGTAAGTCTGCTCATCTCTCCGGGATGGGGCGTAATTACGGGCGTATACTTGAGCCCGAGCAATATGGAAGGATCGTCGGCTATGGCGTTTAAGCCGTCGGCGTCAATCACAAGCGTAGTATCGGCCTCATAAATAAGTTTTTTCACAAATTCGCTTACGTCGTCGCTCATTCCAAGCCCGGGGCCGACGGCGATGGCCGAAGCTCTCTGTATCTTGTCCTTTATCTCGTCATAACATTCGTAGCGAACCATTCCCTCATACTCGGAAAGCGGCGTTACGACAGCCTCAGGCACAAGCTGCTGGACAACGCTTATGCCGCTTCTTACTGTGCAGGCGTACACAAGGCCGGCTCCCGATCTGAACGCTCCTTTACAGCAAAGAGCCAGAGCGCCGGTCATATCCTTTGACCCGGCGATGACAAAAAGTCTTCCGTAATCGCCCTTGTTAGTCCTTTTCTGTCTTTTCGGTATTATGTTATAAACGTCCTTTTTATCAAGGAAAGCCGTTTTTATATTCATTTCGTCAATGGTGGACGGCTGTATGGAAATATTGGCGATTTTTATGTCTCCGCAGCAGGACGCTCCGGGATAGAGAAGCAGTCCTATTTTGGGCAGGGCGAAGGTAACGGTTATATCCGCCTCAACGGCAGTGCCCATTATCCTTCCGTCATCGGAATTTACGCCGGAAGGAATGTCGATGCTTATTACCTTTTTGGCATAGGTATTTATCATCTCGATTACTTCGGCGTACATTCCCTCTATTTTTCTGGAAATGCCCGTTCCGAATACCGCGTCAACGACTATATCCGCCCTTCCGGTTTCAATGACCGCCTCCGTAAAGCCGGAAATCACCGGCACTCCGCATTTTATGGCTATATTGTAGTTTATTTCCGCGTCCCGGCTGAATTTGCTCGTATCAAACAAAAAAACGATCTTACAGTCCACGCCTCTGTCGTGAAGCTGTCTTGCCAGTGCGAACCCGTCTCCGCCGTTGTTTCCCTTTCCGGCGAAAATAACGACTTTAGGCTCCTCTATTCCTTCCAGCTCCCTTAGACAGACGTCGCAGACCTCCCTCGCCGCGTTTTCCATAAGCACTATGGACGGTATGCCGATTTGCTCGCTCGTGGCTATGTCTATCTTTTTCATCTGTTCGGCCGTAACCGCTTTCATATTATTCATCTCCTTCGGTCAGTCAACACAAAGAATCGTTAAAATATATCGTTAAAATATATCGTTAAAATATATTATACCACATCGAGGAGGATTTTTATATAACAAAAGGTCCATTGGAAACGCAATAAAAAACAGGCGGTATTTCACGCCTGTACAGACTGTCAAAAAACTAATCCATTGTGAGCGGAAGGGTTCGGGAAACGAAGCG
>OGGQ01000912.1_pt1 | contig 41326 bp, 37 predicted proteins | sample 1571191 | NCBI WGS metagenome assembly OGGQ01 (sample SAMEA2582061, study PRJEB24529) | metagenome | biome: Human gut stool | place: China | collected 2011
CGGGGCTTGGGAGCGAACACGATGCCGCCGTGGGTCCACTGGGGAGCACGGGTGCTGCCCTGACGGGCGTGGCCGGTACCCTTCTGACGCCAGGGCTTCTTGCCGCCGCCGGAGACCTCGGCACGGGTCAGAGCGCTCTGCGTGCCCTGACGGCAATTCGCCAGGTGGTTCTTGACCACTTCATGCACAACGGCCTGATTGGGCTCGATGCCAAAAATGCCGTCGCACAGCTCCACGGTACCGACGGTCTCGCCGGCCATGTTCAAAACGTTGATGGTAGACATTACAAGCACTCCTTTCCTTACTTATTACGGGCGGAAGCCTTCTGGGGATTACGACCGGAAGCCTTCTGCGGGTTGTTGCTGATGCCGCTGTCAGCGTGCTTGACACGATGGGTCTTAACGGTGCTCTTGATGAGGACCAGACCGCCCTTAGGGCCGGGTACGGCGCCCCGGACGGCGATGAGGTTCAGATCTGCGTCCACCTTGACGATGTCCAGATTCTGGATGGTGACCTGGTCAACACCCATCTGGCCGGCGCCGATCTTGCCCTTGAAGATACGGGAGGGATCGGTGGTGGAGCCCATGGAACCAGCGTGACGATGGACAGGGCCGCCGCCGTGGCTGGTGGGAGTGCGCTGTGCGCCCCAGCGCTTGATGACGCCCTGATAGCCGTGGCCCTTGCTGGTGCCGGTCACGTCCACAAAGTCGCCCTCTTTGAAGGTGTCAGCCTTGACGATGTCGCCGACGTTCAGTTCGGCGGCGTTATCCAGGTTGAACTCACGCAGGTACTTCTTGGGGGCCACGCCAGCCTTGTTCAGGTGGCCCATTTCGGGCTTGGACAGCTTCCGCTCGGGAATGTCCTCATAGCCCAGCTGAACAGCCTCATAGCCTTCCTTATCGGAAGTTTTCTTCTGGACGACGGTGCAGGGACCCGCCTCGATGACGGTGACGGGGATGACCTTGCCGTTTTCGTCGAAGATCTGAGACATGCCAACCTTCTTGCCGATGATTGCTTTCATGTATGATCCTCCTTAAAGGTTATTGGTCGGCATAGTTCAATCTGCATTGGGTACAGATCGCTTGCTCTGCCGACGTAACCCCCGCCGGCCTCACGCAAGTCAGCCGACGGTCGGGTAGCAAGCAAATTCATTTGTTCCGGCGCCCATTGCGCCGGGTGCCGTGGTTTTCCACAGCGTGTACCTATATACAAAGGTACTTACAGCTTGATCTCGATCTCCACACCGGCGGGCAGATCCAGAGCCATCAGAGCCTCCACAGTCTTGGGGGTGGAGTTGGTGATGTCGATCAGACGCTTGTGGGTGCGGCGCTCAAACTGCTCACGGCTATCCTTATACTTGTGGGTAGCGCGCAGGATGGTGACGATCTCTTTCTTGGTGGGCAGAGGGATGGGGCCGGAGACAGCAGCGCCGGTGCGCTTGGCGGTCTCGACGATCTTCTCTGCGCTCTGGTCGATGACCTGATGGTCATAGGCCTTCAGACGAATGCGGATCATTTCTTTTGCCATTTGGTTCGTTCCTCCATTATTTCGTACGGTTTTTGATTGCGTGACCAACTGCCGTACGGCGAGAGTTCTTATACGCCGTTCCGTGCGTATCATTCCGGCTCATAAGAAACACCGGCGCAAAATCCGGCCGGTGTCCTTCTGGCGCAGCGATCTACGCTGACGTGCAGAAACTTCTCAGCCGCCCGATGATCGGACATACTCCCCGGAAGTTACCTCCTCTCGGAGCAATCTCCCGGTTCATCGCATTTGTACACGCCTCCGGGTGTGCAGCACCCTCAGCGCACGTACCTTGCTATATTAAAGGAAAAATTCCCTTTTGTCAAGGGGATTTTTCGCTTTTTTCATGAAATTTTTCAATATTTTTTGTGGAGCCCGCCAAACCTCGCCCCCGCCCGTAAACCCAGACAAGACAAGGCATTTCCCGGCATCAATACGCCACGCCCCAGTAGATATCGGTGGTACACTCCTTGCCGCACACAGGGCATTTGCCCACGGTGCCGGACTGCTTCAGGGGCATACAGCGGCTGGACACGCCGGCCTTCTCCTTCATGGCCAGCTCGCACTCCAAGCTGCCGCACCACTTGGTGCGGGCAAAGCCGCCCTTGCCCTGAGCCATCTCCTTCACTTCCTCCCACGTGGTGAAGTCGAAGGTGTTGTCCTCCAGATTCTTCTCCGCCATGGCGTAGAGGTTGTCATGTACCTCCTTCAGCAGGGCCTGCACGGTAGCCTCCAGCTCCGTCAGCGGCACGAACACCTTCTCACCGGTGTCACGCCGGGCGATGCAGCACTGCTGCTTCTCCATGTCCTTGGGTCCGATCTCCACCCGCAGCGGCACGCCCTTCATCTCATACTGGGCGTACTTCCAGCCGGGGGACTGCTCGCTGTCGTCCATCTTCACCCGCAGCTCCAGCGCCGTCAGACGGTCCCGCAGAGCCGCCGCAGCGTCCAGCACGCCGGGCTTGTGCTGGGCCACCGGCACCACCACCACCTGAATGGGAGCAATGGCCGGCGGCAGCACCAGACCGTTGTTGTCGGAGTGGGTCATGATGCAGGCGCCGATGAGGCGGGTGGTGCTGCCCCAACTGGTCTGGAAGGGATACTGCAGCTTGTTGTCCCGGCCGGTGAAGGTCACGTCATAGGCACGGGAGAACTTGTCCCCGAAATAGTGGCTGGTGCCGGACTGCAGGGCCTTGTGGTCCTTCATCATGGCCTCGATGGTGTAGGTGGCCTCGGCCCCGGCAAACTTCTCCTTGTCGGTCTTGCGGCCCTTCACCACCGGCATGGCCAGCGCATCCCGGCAGAAGTCGGCGTAGCAGTTCAGCTGCTGCTCCGTCTCGGCAATGGCCTCCTCCGCCGTCTCATGGATGGTGTGGCCCTCCTGCCACCAGAACTCCCTGGAGCGCAGGAAGGGGCGGGTAGTCTTTTCCCAGCGGATGACGGAGCACCACTGGTTATACAGCATGGGCAGCTCCCGGTAGCTCTGCAATACATTGTGCCAGTGGTCGCAGAACATGGTCTCCGAGGTGGGCCGGAAGGCCAGCCGCTCCTCCAGCTTCTCGCTGCCGCCCATGGTGACCCACGCCACCTCCGGGGCGAAGCCCTCCACCAGCTCGCCCTCCTTCTTCAGCAGGCTCTCCGGGATCAGCACCGGCATCGCCACGTTGACGTGTCCGGTCTTTTTGAACATCCCGTCCATGATGCGCTGGATGTTCTCCCAGATGGCGTAGCCGTAGGGCCGCAGGATCATGAAGCCCTTCACGGAGGCGTAGTCCACCAGCTCCGCCTTCAGGCAGATGTCGGTGTACCACTTGGCGAAGTCCACCTCCATGGGGGTGATGGCTTCCACGTTTCTCTGATCTTTTGCCATAATTCTCTCAATCCTTTATATTGTTATCGTTTTTCACGGATCGCTCCTGAACTTTTATTGTATCTGCCGGACGCCCGCTTGTCAAGGCCTGCCTCTCCACCCCGCCGGTAAAAGCCCATCTCCACCTTCATCTCCCGGCAGCCGGATCGCCCTATGCCCTTTCTTCCAAGTGAGTGTCCCTCAATTCAAGGATCGTATCATACAGCGGCAGGATCTCCGGGCTCACCTTGTGTTCGATGCTGATGACGGTCAAGCCGTCCGTCCGGAGCAGCTGGGACAGAATTTTCTGGCTGCTGACCTTGTCCATATTGGCAGTGGCTTCGTCCAGGAAGATGACACGCTTATTCTCGGCCAGCACCCGGGCCAGCGCCAGCTTCTGCCGCTCCCCGCCGGATAGATTGCCCTTCGTGTTCTGGAATACCTGATCCAGATCATGGGACGCAAGGAAGGCGCCTATTCCCAGAGAATGCATCACCGATACGGCCCGTTCCCGCAATGCAGGGCGATAAAGCGTGACATTCCGGAGAAACGTATCGTCAAAGATAAATGCGTCCTGAAGCACGACGCCGATCTGGTCATAAAGAGCGGGCCACAGCCGGCGGATATCCGTTCCGTTCACCGAGATACACCCCTCATACTCTGTTTCCAGCCCGGTCAGCAGCTTGAACAGTGTGCTCTTGCCGCTTCCGTTTTCGCCTAAAATCAGGTATTTCTTCCCCGCCTCGAACCGATAATTCGCATGGGAAAGGATGACCTTTTCATCATGCCGGAAGGACACATCGTCAAGCTCTATGTACTCGATCGTGGGAGCTGCTGTCAACGCCGCAGCGCTGTCAGGAACAGACAGCAGCTGTTGGATCTTCTGGCGAATACCGGTGACGCTCCGCATTTCCGATATCTGATAGGAAATGCTGTTGGTGGGGATCACCAGCATTTCCGATAATTGCAGCGCACCCACCAAAGCGCCCACGGACAGCCGCCCCTTGGAGATCTCATAAATGCTGAATCCCACCATCACGGCCTCGCCGATATAGGACAGCAGGCCGATGATCATATTCACCCGAATTTTTGTTTTCGCCTTGGCAAACTCTGCGTGGGCGGCTTTCTCGTTATCCTGCTCCAGCGTTTGCAGGTATTCCCGCTCTATGTGGTTTACCTTGATGGTGGGGTACCCGTGGATCAGATTGCCGATCATGACATTGAGCTTTTCCAGGGCCATCGTATAGAAATTGGTCCGTTTTTCCAGCGCCTTCCCCTGCACGGCGGAGGCCACAATGGGACACACGGTGGAAACGATGATAATGATGGCCAGATAGCCGTTGATATATAGCAATGCGATCACACAGGTAATCAGCACCAGAATGCTGTAGGCCAGCTCCAATCGGGTGACATAGTAGCTGTCCACCAGCATCTCGATCTCATTGTTCAGTGTGGTGACATAGTTCTGTCCCTGCTCCTCCTGGAACTTCCGGGGCGGCATATAGACAATATGTGCCATGACCTTCCGCTTGAGGCTGAACAGCCTGCTGTTCCGATATTTCCCCGTGCTGAGCTGCCGGGCCGTCTCAAACAGCAGGATGCCCAGGATGCTGGCCACATAGCACAGAAACATGGTAAGTGCGCCGCCTGCTCCCACATCCACCGCATCAATGGCATTTTGGAGATAGATCGGCTTCAATGAGGTGCAAACGGCCAAAAGTACCGATGAAATGATTACCATAAAAACCATGGTTTCGCCTCCTATTCTGATGAGTTACGGTTCTGGCTCCGGCAGCAAGCCTCGCCTCCCCGCCCTGTTGAAAAATCCGGGTATCTATTATATATATGGTGTATCCCCGCCCTGTCGCCGGCTGCCGTATGGCTCATCCGCTGTACTTCTCCAGCACCCACCGCCGCACGTGCTCCACAAAACGGTAGGTGGAGCGGGAGATGGCCCGCTTGTCCTTGACGCAGATGCCGATGTTCCGGTAAAAGGGCTTGGCGAAGGAACAGGCCACCACCGGATATTCGTTCTGCTCCAGCATCAGCTCCTCCATGATGCTGATGCCCAGTCCGCAGGACACCATGGCCAAAATCACCTGATCCTGCTGTACCCGGTACTGCACATTGGGCTGCACTCCCAGCGTGTCCAGCACCTCCTGAATTTCGTAGTCGTCTCCCTCCTCCAGCAGAATGAAGGGATACTGGGCCAGTGCCTCCGGTGGAAACGGCTCCCGCCCCGCCAGCGGATGATCCCACGGCACAATGGCCTTCCACTGGTCCCGCTGCAATAGCCAGCAGTCCAGATTCGGCTCCGTGGGCAGCACCAGAAAGCCGCAGTCCGCCGTGCCGTCCTGGATCCACCGGGCGATCTCCGTGTTGTAGTTGGAGGGCAGCAGTTCAAATTCAATGTTGGGATACTGCTCCCGAAAGCCCTTGAGGATGTAGGGCATCCACTGCACCGACACGCTGGTGAACACCGCCACCCGCACCACGCCGGTCTCCAGCCCCCGCAGATCCTTGGCCCGTTCCTCGATGCTCCGTTGCTGGCGGCAGATCTCCTGAATATAAGGCATCAGCGCCCAGCCGTCCGCCGTCAGGGTCACACCCCCCCGGCTGCGGCTCAGCAGCGTTACCCCCAGTTCCTCCTCCAGCCCGCTGATGGCGTGACTGACGCCGGATTGGGTGAAGCTCAGCTGCTGGGCGGCCGCCGTAAAGCTGCCGCACTCCACGGTTTTCAGAAATACCTGATATTTGGTCAAGTCCATTTCCTCGCCTCCTTGCTTTCCAGCATACCATATCCCGCCCCCGTATGCAAACTTTTCTTCATAAGAATGATGAAATTCATTCGCTTTACTTATTTTCCAGATCATGATATTCTATAGTTACCTTAAGAAAGCAGGTTGGCCAACCGTTTCCAAGGAACCTCGGCTCTAAAACTTTTTGAAGGAGGATCTGGTTATGCTTTTGGACTGGATGTTGGCTGGATTATTCGTTCTTGAAATCGTTGTGGCGCTGGCTGTGCGTGCAGCGATCCGCTGAGCCCACTGACAACGCAGTTACCGGGCCCGCTCTGCCTGCGATGTATCATTCTGTCTCCCCTGCTGATTTACCCCCCACGGCTGAACCTTTATCACCTCTGCCGCCTGCCCATGAAGGGCAGGCGGTATTTTTCCTCATATATGAAAATGTCTCATGCTTTTTATGAAAATCATGCGTTTTACATATCTCTTTTTCTGTGTTACACTAAGACCATCTCAGAGGGCTTTCGGTACATATCTCTGCGTGTACCGTAAAGAGGACGATCATACAGCACCGGATCGGAAGTCCTCCGGTTGGATGATTCTGTCCGCCATGTGGTTGCGGCGGACCATGTCCCCCAGCCGTTGAGTGGGTCGAGGACGGCAGATTCTTTCTTTTCCTTCTTCATGCCGTCCGGGTCAAAAAGTGCGTCGCTGCGAATGGTCACGCAGCGACGCACTTTTTGTATGCACTCTTTTGTATATTCTCCTGTCTGTCTGCCGGTGATATACATTTTTACCGCATATCGTCCCCTTATATTCGCCTTTACCTGTATACCACGCCCTCACCGCATCCAGTTATTCTTTCCACATATTTCCTGCCCCAGCACCGCTGCTTCCATCGTTTCTTCCTGCGCAGGTCCGCCGATCCCCCCGGCTCTCCCCCTTCCATACTCCCAACGGCCCCGCTCTTCTTTCGCCAGCTATGTTCCGTCCCTCGCCCCGCTATACTTACAGTTGCCCTCGCCCCGCTATACTTGCAGTTGCCCCCTCCCCGTCCCCTCTCAGGTCTGTATGCAGCTTCCGAAAGCCTCCCTTTTGAGCGCTCTTTTCGCCTTTTGTATTGTTTCGCCAACGGCCTGCCTCTGCCCGTGGATTCAGATTGTATACAATGTTTAATGTATGAAAAACTCTCATGTTTCGGATGAAAATGATGCGTTTTACAAATTGCATTTCCTGTGGTAAAGTATAGACAGTAAGAGAAAGGAGTTGTTTGAATATGGCACTGGTTACGAAAATGAATCGCTGCGCCGTCTGCGGCAGCAGCCAGATCTCTCTGATGGCGGATGGTAAGTACTACCACTGCGAGGCCTGCGGGGCCACCTCCAACCACACGATGCCCGCCGCCGATCTGGCCAAGGTCGATCGCATCTCCCTCATGGGCGGCAGCACGGAGGAGATCGAGGCCCTGCGTCATCGGTATCCCCGTCTGGGTCTCACCACCTGGACCAAGGAGAATCGGGTACAGCTGTAACCCTTTATTTCATCCTCTGGAGCGGCATGAGTTACCTCCTCACCGCTAAATGATAAAAACAGGACGCCGATACGGGGCGTCCTGTTTTTCCATTTTCAGCGCTGACTTATCGGGCGCTCGTCCCCGAAGATCAGATCGTCGATATCGGGCTTTCGTTCCATGGGCTCCACTCCTCTCCGTTTCCATACCCTCCATTCTATGTACCGGGGTCGGAGAAAATGTCTCCCGGCATTTTTTGCAGTCGCTCTTGGACAAAAGCCTTGTCCGGCTGTCCCGTTTTCGGACATTTTTTCCTGTCCGGATGCCGTCCTGTTTCTGTCCGTTTTTTGTCCAGTTTCGCCTGATCGCCGCAAAAATCGGCAAAACAAAATTTTCCATAGGGGAAGGGGTTGCTTTTTTTCATTTTCATGATACAATAACAGTACAAATCTTAATGGAGGTGCTTCCCATGGCTTATCAGATCGGTTCCGGCTGCGTCAGCTGCGGTGCTTGCGCAGACGTATGTCCTGTTGGTGCCATTTCTCAGGGTGACGATCATTACGTGATCGACGCTAACTCCTGCCTGGACTGCGGTACTTGCAGCGATACCTGCCCCAATGGCGCTATCAGCCCTGCTGAATAATTACATAGCAAGGACGAAAAACACCGGAGCATTTGCTCCGGTGTTTTTTTGCCGTCTTGCGCCGGGGGCGCTCCCCGTGGTACAATATCTATGATAATTTTCGGTGGGATACCTGCCGTCATCTCACGGGTGGCGGGAAATATAATGGGGTATCTCTGCCCAGAGAAAAGGAGGGGTACACATGGAACACTGGGACCGGCTGCGGGGCGATCAGGGCTTTTACTGGGATGACGGTCTGTTCCGCCCCTCCACGGATACCTTTCTGTTGGGGAGCTTCCCCGTCCTGCGCCGTGGGGAACGGGCCTGCGACTTAGGAGCCGGGACGGGTCTGCTGGGGGCGCTGCTGCTGACACGGGAGCCGTCCCTCACCGTCACCGGGCTGGAGCTGCGGGAGGACGCCTGCCGTCTGGCCCGGCGCACCGCCCAGCGCAGCGGCTGGCAGGAGCGGCTGCTGTGCCAACAGGGAGACCTGCGGCTGCGGGAGGACCTGCCCCCGATGGGCAGGTTCGACCTTGTGGTGTCCAATCCTCCCTATTTCCCTCCGAAGGCGGGGCGTGTCTCCCCGCAGGAGACACGTGGCATCGCCCGGTCGGAGATAACGTGTACATTGGAGGATGTGTGCCGGGCCGCCGGTTGGCTGCTGCGGTGGGGCGGGCGCTTCTGCGTAGTATTCCCCACCGAACGGCTGGCGGAGCTGCTGGAGATGGCCCGCCGCTTCGGGCTGGAGCCCAAGCGGCTGCGGCTGGTGCAGCACGATGCCGTCGGGGCTCCCGGTCTGGTGCTGCTGGAATGTCGTCGGGGCGGGAAGCCGGGACTGCGGGCAGAGCCCACGCTGCTGCTCTACGGCCCCGACGGCCGGGAGACGGCGGAGCATCGCCGTGCCTATTTTCGTGAGGAGGAGCAAGCGCTATGAGCGGAACGTTATATCTGGTGGCCACCCCCATCGGCAATCTGGGGGATCTGTCCCCCCGTGGGGTGCAGACCTTGCAGGAGGCAGACTTCATCGCCGCCGAGGACACCCGTGTGTCCATGAAGCTGCTGAACCATTTCGACATCAAAAAGCCGCTGGTCAGCTACCACGAGCACAACCGGGCCGCCGCCGGACAGGCCATTCTGGCCCGGCTGCTGGCCGGGGAGACGTGTGCGCTGGTGACGGATGCCGGGACCCCTGCCATCAGCGATCCCGGTGAGGATCTGGTGCGGCTGTGCGGAGAAAACGGCGTCACGGTACAGGCCATCCCCGGCTGCTGCGCCGCCGTGTGCGCTCTGGCGGTGTCGGGGCTGCCTACCGGGCGGTTCACCTTTGAGGGATTCCTCTCCGCCAATAAGAAGGAGCGGCGGGAGGCACTGACCCGGCTGGCAGCGGAGGAGCGCACCATGGTGTTCCACGAGGCTCCCCACAAGCTGCGGCCCACGCTGGCGGATATGCTGGAGCTGCTGGGAGATCGGCCGGTGGCTCTGTGTCGAGAGCTGACCAAGCTCCACGAGGAGACCATCCGCACCACCCTGTCCGGCGCTGTGGCGCTGTACCGGGAGAAGGAGCCACGGGGGGAATACGTGCTGGTGGTGGCGGGAGCGCCCCGACAGGAAGCCCCGGCCCTGACGCTGGCGGAGGGCGTGGCCATGGTGCAGAGCCTGCGGCAGCAGGGCCAGCGGATGAAGGACGCTGTTCGCCGGGTGGCGGAGGACACAGGCCTCTCCCGCAACGAGCTGTATCAGGCGGCACTGCAGGAGGAGTGAGGCAGGGCCTTTCAGCGGATGCCGGAGGTGCATATGATCGACTATACCATCGACTATATAAAGGCGCACGATTTTTCCACCGGCCACCGGAAGCGGCTGTTACAGGACAGGAAATGCGGCTGCTTTTATTGTCTGAAAATTTTCGCCCCCAAGGAGATCAGCGATTGGATCGAGGACGTGGGCGGTACGGCGATCTGCCCGTATTGCGGCATAGATTCCGTCATCGGGGAGCATAGCGGGTATCCCATCACCAGAGAATTTCTGGAGCAGATGCGCCAATATTGGTTTTGAGAGATCGCAATACCAACATATGGAAAATTTTCTATGCGGTCATACTGTCCTGAAAAGCTGTCCGTGGGAGTCAGCTATTTTCAGGGCGGTGGTTTTCGTGCAGCATTTGGGTGCAGCAAATGGCAAGAAGAGGGAAGAGCCTTTTTAGCTCCTCCCTCTTCCTCATTTATTCTCATCAGTTCATGGAGTCGGCGGTATCGTGGAACAGCTCCCGGACACGCTCCAGCAGGGGGCGGTGCTCCGGCCGGGAGAGATCCTCGTCCCGGCACAGCAGTGCTCTGGCAGCAGACTGGGCCTCCTCCAGCAGCTGCATATCGCAGGCCAGATCCGCAATTTTCAGGGTAGGCAGGCCGTGCTGGCGCTGGCCGAAGAAGTCGCCGGGGCCACGCAGCTGCAGGTCCTCCTGAGAAATTTCAAAGCCGTTATTGGTGCGGGTCATGACCTTCAGTCGCCGCCGGGTCTCCTCACTGGGATGCTCCGACAGCAGGATGCAGTAGCTCTTAGCCTGACCACGGCCCACCCGGCCACGCAGCTGGTGCAGCTGGGACAGGCCGAAGCGCTCGGCGTTCTCCACCACCATACAGGTGGCGTTGGGGACGTCCACGCCCACCTCCACCACGGTGGTGGACACCAGAATATCGCTCTCCCCGGCGGCAAAGGTCTCCATGACCTTCTCCTTTTCCTTAGGCTTCATCTTGCCGTGGAGTACCGACACCCGCAGGTCCGGGAAGGTCTCCTCCTGCAGCTTTTTGGCGTAGGCCGTGACGGCCTTCCGCTCGTCGGGGAGGGTGTCGCCGTCCCCCACCAGCGGGCAGACGATGAACACCTGATGCCCCTCCTGCACCTGCTTGCGCAGGAAGGCGTTGACCCGTGGGCGGTAGCTCTCCCCCAAGGCAAAGGTATCCACCTTCTGCCGTCCCGGCGGCAGCTGGTCGATGACCGACACATCCAGATCGCCGTAGATCACCAGCGCCAGCGTCCGGGGAATGGGGGTGGCCGACAGCACCAGCATATGGGGGGCCTCCGCCTTCTGGCTCAGGGCCGCCCGCTGGTTGACGCCGAAGCGGTGCTGCTCGTCCGTCACCACCAGCCCCAGCCGTCCGTACTGCACGTCCCCCGTCAGTAAGGCGTGGGTACCGATGCACAGGTCGATGGTGCCTCCGGCCAGTCCCGCCAGCGTCTCCCGCCGCTCCTTGGCACGGGTAGAGCCTGTGAGCAGGGCGCAGGTCAGACCCAGCCGGGCCATCAGGGGCGACAGCGTTTCAAAGTGCTGCCGGGCCAGGATCTCCGTAGGGGCCATCAGGGCCGACTGCCACCCGCTCTGGGCGGCGAACCAGATGCAGGCCGCCGCCACCATGGTCTTGCCGCTGCCCACGTCCCCCTGACACAGGCGGTTCATGGGGCGGCCGGCGGTCATGTCACCTATGGCATCCTCCACGGCACGGCGCTGGGCGTCCGTCAGTGTGAAGGGCAGGGCGTTATAAAAGGAATCCATGGAGACCCACCGGCACACCGGGCCGGACACGTCCTCCCGGCGGCTCCGCAGCAGCCGGAGGCCGCAGGTCAGCAGGAACAGCTCCTCGAAAGCCAGACGGCGCCGGGCTTGGGTCAGCGCCTCCGGCGAGTCGGGGAAGTGGACGTTTTCGTAAGCATAGTTGATGTAGCACAGGTGGTGCTCCCGCCGCACCTCATCCGGCAGCACGTCCGGCAGCAGCTCCCGGCAGGCGTCCAGCCCCTGCCGCACCGCCTGCGCCAGCATCAGCTGGCTGATGCCTGCCGTCAGGGAGTAGATGGGCATGATGCGCCCTGTCAGGTGCTGGCGGCCCTCCGGCTCCAGCAGAGGGTTCACCATCTGATGACGGCGCTGGCCCTCCACCTTGCCGTAGAAGATGTAGATCTCCCCCCGGTGGAGGCTGTTTTTCCGGTACTCCTGATTGAAAAATACCACATCCAGCGTTCCCGTCTCGTCCACGGCACGGGTGCGGACGATGGTGCGGCCGCCGGGGATGCGGTAGGCGGTGGGGTCGGCGGCGATCATGGCCCGGACGCAGACGTTCTCCCCCTCCGTCAGGTCACGGATGGGGCGGGTCAGGGTCCGATCCTCGTAGGTGCGGGGAAAGTATCCGATGAGATCACGCAGGGTGGTGATGCCCAGCTTCTCCAGAGCCTTGGCCCGTGCCTCTCCGATGCCCTTGATATACCGCACGTTGGTGGATAGCTCCGCCATAGGGCCGCCTCCTTAAAACCATTTTTTCCGTTTGAAAATCCACAGCTCCACCAGCACGCATACCACGCTGACGATGCAGATCACCAGATAACCGTGCTCCGCCGTCAGCTCCGGCATATTTTGGAAGTTCATGCCGTACCAGCCGGCGATGAGGGACAGTGGCAGAAACACTGTGGTGACAATGGTGAGGATCTTCATGATCTGGTTCTGCCGCATATCCACCTGCGTCTGGTGCATCTCCCGCAGCTGGAGGGAATACTCCTTCTCCTGCTCCGTCATGGTCAAAAGGCGCTGGGCCTTGCCGGAGAGATGCTCCAGCAGCCGCTGGACGTGCTCCTCTGCGTCCGGGATAGCATCGGCCAGCACGGCATAGAGGTCGTCCAGCTGGGCATAGTAGCCCGCCAGCACCGACAGCTCCCGGCGGATGCGGAACAGCTTCTTGTCGAAATCCTCCGCCTGTTGCGCCAGCAGAACTTCCTCCAATGCCGTCAGGCGCTCCTCGTAGTGCTGGAGGCTTTCCATGTCCTCCGCCGTCAGCCGGGCCAGCAGCTCCGACAGCAGCTGAGCCGGGGTCTCCCCCGGAAGGCCCGGCAGCAGACCCTGCAAAAAACCGCCCTTTTCCACCAGCAGCAGTTTTTTCTCCGTCAGATAGTAGCCGAAGAAGTGCTTTTCGCCGGTGGGGGCCATGCGCTGAGGCATGGCGTAGGTCCCGATGACGCCGCTCTGGAGCCGCTCCGCCTTGCAGAATACGCCCCGTCCCGGCAGGATCTGGTGCCGGGAGGTCAGCTCCGGATAGCGCTGGCCAAAGGCTTCAAAGGTCAGCAGCTCATATAATTCGCTCATATCATGTACCTTCCCGAATGTGAGATGGGTTCGCCCAAATGGCGCAGAGCCATTTGGGCGATGAGGGTGTATCAATCGCTGTCCAGCTTGAGGACGGCCATGAAGGCCTCGGTGGGAACCTGTACGGTTCCCAGGTTCCGCATCTTCTTGCCTGCTCCCCACAAAAGCAAGCTTTTGTGGGGTCCCCGGATCAGATTCAAATGGCCGGAAATGAATTCCGCCCATTTCAAGGTTTTGCCTGCGGCAAAACGCTTGGACGCCGCACTTGCGGCGGGAAGGCAAAAGAATCAATCGCTGTCCAGCTTGAGGACGGCCATGAAGGCCTCGGTAGGAACCTGTACGGTTCCCAGATTCCGCATCTTCTTCTTGCCTTCCTTCTGCTTTTCCAGCAGCTTCTTTTTACGGGTGATATCGCCGCCGTAGCACTTGGCCAGCACGTCCTTACGCATGGCCTTCACCGTTTCACGGGCGATGATGCGCCCGCCGATAGCTGCCTGAATGGGTACTTCGAACAGCTGGCGGGGGATATTCTCCTTCAGCTTTTCGCACAGCCGCCGGGCGCGGGGATAGGCCTTATCCCGGTGGGCGATGAAGCTGAGGGCGTCCACGCCGTCGCCATTCAGGAGCAGGTCTACCTTCACCAGATCGCTGGTGCGGTAGCCGGAGAGCTCATAGTCCAGCGAGGCGTAGCCCTTGGTGTTGGCCTTCAGGGTATCGAAAAAGTCGTAGATGATCTCGTTGAGGGGCATCTGGTAGTGCAGCTCCACCAGATGGGTATCCAGATACTGCATATCCTTGAACTCGCCCCGGCGCTCCTGACACATGGGCATGATGTTGCCCACGAACTCATTGGGGGCAATGATGGAGACCTTCACATAGGGCTCCTCGGCGTGCTCGATGGTGCCGGGGTCCGGGTAGTTGTGGGGGTTATCCACCTTCACCATGGTGCCGTCGGACTTATAGACGTGGTAGATGACGCTGGGGAGGGTGGTCACAAGGTCCAGATTGAACTCCCGCTCCAGCCGTTCCTGAATGATCTCCATGTGGAGCATCCCCAAAAAGCCGCAGCGGAAGCCGAAGCCCAGCGCCACGGAGCTCTCCGGCTCGAAGGTCAGGGAGGCGTCGTTGAGCTGAAGCTTCTCCAGCGCATCCCGCAGATCCGGGTACTTGCTGCCGTCCTCGGTGTAGATGCCGCAGTAGACCATGGACTGGGCGGGGCGGTAGCCCGGCAGGGGCTGACCGGCGGGGGCATCCGCTCCGGTGATGGTGTCGCCCACCTGCGTATCCTTGACGTTTTTGATGCTGGCGGTGAAGTAGCCCACCTCACCGGCCTGCAGGGCATCGGTAGGCTCATTGCCCAGCGGCTTCAGGTAGCCGCACTCCAGAATGGTATACTCGGCGCCGGTGGCCATCATGCGGATGGTCTGGCCCTTGCGGAGGGTCCCCTGCTTCACCCGGAAGTACACCACCACGCCCACATAGGGGTCATACTGGCTGTCGAATACCAGCGCCTGCAGGGGGGCCTTGGGGTCGCCGCTGGGGGCGGGAATATTCTGAACGATATCCTCCAGCACCGCCTGAATGTTGATCCCCTGCTTGGCGGAGATCTCCGGGGCGTCCATGGCTGGCAGGCCGATGATGTCCTCCACCTCCTGCTTGGCCTTCATGGGATCGGCAGCGGGCAGGTCGATCTTGTTGAACACCGGCAGGATCTCCAGATCGTGCTCCATGGCCAGATAGGTATTGGCCAGCGTCTGTGCCTCCACGCCCTGCGTGGCGTCCACCACCAGCACGGCGCCCTCGCAGGCCGCCAGAGACCGGGACACCTCGTAGTTGAAGTCCACATGGCCCGGCGTGTCGATGAGGTTCAGGGCGTAGGTCTCCCCGTCCTGCGCCGTGTAAAACAGGTGGACGGCACGGGACTTGATGGTGATGCCACGCTCCCGCTCCAAGTCCATGTTATCGAGGATCTGGTTCTCCATCTCCCGCGCCGGTACGGCGTTGCACAGCTCCAGCAGGCGGTCTGCCAGCGTGGATTTGCCGTGGTCGATGTGGGCAATGATGGAAAAGTTTCTGATATGGGATTGGTCAAACATATGGAAAAGGCCTCCTTAGGTCGTTGGTTTCTTAGTGCTGGTAGGACTTGCAGCGCTCGTCCACGCTGTGGAACACCTGCGCTGCGCTCTGGCCCACGCCGGGCTGGCCCGTCAGACTCTCCGGCGTCAGCTTCGGCAGCCCCTCCTGAGCGGCCAGCGCTTGCCGGTAGCGCAGGGCGCATAGCTGCATATCCGCCGCCACCAGTCCGCCGTCAAAGACCGAGGGGGCCACGGCGAACAGGTCCTCGTTGCCGCCGCCCTGCCGGTACAGCTGCCGCAGCAGCTGATACAGGGCGTCGCCCAGATAGTCCCCGGCGGCGGTGATGGCCTCCCGGTCCCCGGTCTTGCCCAGCAGTTCAAAGAGGACCCCGGTGGTGTTCACCACCAGCTTTTTTTGCAGAGTCGCCAGAATACTGCCCCGGAGGCTGCCCTTCTCGCCGCTGGAGTCGTACACGTCCTCCGCCTCGATGATGGAGCCGTCCCGGTTCAGAGTGCGGCCCAGCAGGAAATCCGCCGACACGTGGTAGTAGGCGCAGGCCTTCACCACAAAGGCAAGGCCCGGCTCCCGGATGCCGTTTTCATAGTGGCTCAGCAGGGCCTGGCTGATGCCCAGCTCCCCGGCCGCCTTCCGCTGGGAGACGCCCTTCTCCTGCCGCAGCAGGCTCAATGTGCGGGAAAAATCAGTCGCCATTCTCTCTCACCCGTTCTCTTTCTGTTTATACGTTCAGTAAATTATATCTTCTTTATTACCCGATGTAAATAAAAATCTCGCCGGGGCGGCAAACTTTTGCGGAGTTTACCGCCCCATCCCATTCACAAATTGTTTACAGAATAAACATCAAAAAAGGTCAAATACCCTATTGACATTTCCTACCGGCGTGGTATACTATGGACAAAGGTCAAGGAAAGGCAATATCAAATCAGGAGGGGAACGATATGGGAATCACAGATATGATCGCCGGGTTCATTCAGGAGGCGCTGGACGATGCAGGCGGTGTTTTGGAGATGCAGCGGGGGGATCTGGCCCAGCGATTTGGGTGCGTACCCAGCCAAATCAACTACGTCATGTCCACCCGGTTCTCTCCGGAGCACGGCTACATCGTGGAATCCCGGCGGGGCGGCGGCGGCTACATCCGCATCACCCGTGTCCATGTGGACCGGCAGACGCTGATGATGCACGTCATCAACTCCATCGGGTCGGAGATCGATCCGGCCAGTGCCAGAGCCATCCTCTCCAATCTGGTGCAGTCGGAGGCCATCCCCGCCCAGACGGGAAAGCTGCTGGCGAGCCTTTTGTCGGACACCGCTCTGCGATCCGTTCCCAAGGATCAGCGCAGCGTCCTGCGGGCCGACCTGCTGAAGCAGGCCCTCATCCATCTGGTATAGCGTCGGATCGGTACAGTTGACCGGTTTGATTTTTCGATAAGGAGGAAATCATTATGAAATGTCAGAATTGCGGAAGAAATGAAGCGACTTACTACTATAAGAGCAGCATCAACGGACGGGTCACGGAGACGCACCTGTGCGCCGACTGCGCCCGGAAGCTGGGCTATGTGCAGCGGATGCAGCCGGACAGCTTCTTCGGCGACGACTTCTTTTCCCATCCCTTCCGGCTCTTCGAGCCGCTGCTGGGCGGGTTTGGCAATCGCCTGCTGACGGAGTTCCCGGAGCCGGTGGATGTGACCCGGCAGGCCCAACAGGCCGTGGCGGAAGCCCCGGAGGATGCGCTGGTGGACAAGGCGGAGCAGGAGCGCTTCTCCCTGCAGCGTCAGCGCAACGCCCTGCAGACGCAGCTGTGTCACGCCGTAGAGGCCGAGGACTTCGAGTCCGCCGCCAAGCTGCGGGATCAGCTGAAGGCACTGCCTCAGCAATAATGCCCCGGCAATAATTTTGGTAGATCACCACACCTTTTGAAAGGAAGTGTTTCTTTATGATGGAAAATAAATTCACCCCTCGTGCAGAGGAGGCTCTGCGTCTGGCCCAGGAGGCCGCTGAGGATATGGGGCATGGCTATGTGGGCTCCGAGCATCTGCTGCTGGGCCTGCTGCGGGAGGAGGAGGGCATTGCCCACCGTGTGCTGGAGGAGAACGGACTCACCGACGAGATGGTCTGCGACATCCTGCACCGCAGCGTAGGCACCGGCGTCTCCGGCGCCGCACCCTCTCAGGGGCTGACGCCCCGTGCCAAGAGCGCCGTGGAGTTGGCCGTTTCTGAGGCCGCCCGCACCGGCGCCGGCTACATCGGCACGGAGCATCTGCTGATGGGGCTGCTGCGGGAGGGCAACAACATGGCCCTGCGCATCCTGCGCACCGTGGGCATCGACCCCAAGAAGCTGTACAGCGCCGTGGTGAAGAAGCTCAATGAGGCGCCCCGCACCGCCGCCGTGTCCGGCAGCGCTTCCGCCCCCGCACAGGAGGGCGGCAAGAAGGGCACTCTGGAGGAGTATACCCGTGACCTGACGGAGGCGGCCCGCAGCGGCAAGCTGGACCCCGTCATTGGCCGGGAGAAGGAGATTCAGCGAGTCATCCAGATCCTGTCCCGCCGCACCAAGAATAACCCCGTGCTCATCGGTGAGCCCGGCGTAGGCAAGACCGCCATCGCAGAGGGCCTGGCCCAGCGCATTGCCGCCGCCGACGTGCCGGAGGAGCTGCTGGACAAGCGGGTCCTGTCGCTGGATCTGTCCGGCATGGTGGCCGGCACCAAGTATCGGGGCGAGTTTGAAGAGCGCATCAAGAACGCCATCGACGAGGTGAAGAAGGCCGGCAACGTCATCCTTTTCATCGACGAGCTGCACACCATCGTGGGCGCCGGCTCCGCCGAGGGTGCCGTGGACGCCGCCAACATTCTCAAGCCCGCTCTGTCCCGCGGCGAGATCCGTGTGGTGGGTGCCACCACCCTCAACGAGTACCGCAAGTACATCGAGAAGGACGCCGCTCTGGAGCGCCGGTTCCAGCCCGTCACCGTGGGAGAGCCCTCCCCGGAGGCTACGCTGGAGATCCTGAAGGGGCTGCGGGATAAGTACGAGGCTCACCACCGTCTGACCATCACCGATGGGGCGCTGGAGGCCGCCGTGGCGCTGTCCCGCCGGTACATCAACGACCGGTTCCTGCCGGATAAGGCCATCGATCTGATGGACGAGGCTGCCAGTCAGGTGCGTATGGCCGCCGAATCCGCCTCCCCCGATCTGAAGGATCTGGAGGAGAAGATCGCCGCCCTGCACCGGGAGAAGGAGGAGGCTGTCGCCGCTCAGGACTTCGAGAAGGCCGCTCAGCTGCGGGATATCGAGAAGAATTATCAGGAGCAGGTGGAGATCGAGCGGGATAAGTGGCATAAGCAGATGTCCACCAACCGTGGCACCGTCACCGAGGACGACATCGCCAAGGTGGTAGCCGGTTGGACCGGCATCCCCGTCACCCGTCTCACCGAGGACGAGAGCCAGCGCCTGCTGAAGCTGGAGGAGACTCTGCATCAGCGGGTGGTGGGTCAGGACGAGGCTGTGGCCGCCGTGGCCAAGGCCATCCGCCGCAGCCGTGTGGGTCTGAAGGACCCCAAGCGGCCCATCGGTTCCTTCCTGTTCCTCGGCCCCACCGGCGTGGGCAAGACGGAGCTGTGCAAGACGCTGGCCGAGTCCATGTTCGGGGATGAGAACGCCATGATCCGGATCGATATGTCCGAATACATGGAGAAGCACACGGTGTCCCGGCTGGTGGGCTCGCCTCCCGGCTATGTGGGTCACGAGGAGGGCGGTCAGCTCACCGAAAAGGTGCGCCGTCACCCCTACTCCGTGGTGCTGTTCGATGAGATCGAGAAGGCCCACCCCGATGTGTGGAACATTCTGCTGCAGATCCTGGAGGACGGTATCGTCACCGACTCTCAGGGCCGCCGGGTGGACTTCAAGAACACCATCATCGTCATGACCTCCAACGTGGGCGCCAAGAACATCACCGCCGCCGAGAAGCCGCTGGGCTTTGACGGCAGCGATCCCGACGCCCAGAAGGACGAGGCACAGAGCTTCGCCCGTATCCGGGAGGCCGTTATGACGGAGCTGCGCCAGACCTTCCGGCCGGAGTTCCTGAACCGTATCGACGAGATCATCGTGTTCCGCCAGCTGACGGAGGAGAACATCCGCAGCATCGCCCGCCGGATGCTGGACATCATCGGCGGCCGCATGGCCCAGCAGGGCATCACCCTGCAGGCCGACGACGACGCCGTGGCCGCACTGGCCAAGGACGGCTTTGACGCCCGCTACGGCGCCCGTCCCCTGCGCCGCACCCTCCAGACGGAGGTGGAGGATGCAGTGGCCGAGCAGATGCTGGAGGGGAAGCTCCAGTCCGGCGACACCGCCCATGTGTGCCTGAAGGACGGCAAGGTGGTCATCGAGAAGTAAAAACCGCAAGGCCCGGAGGTCTTGCAGTCAGGCCAAGGGGCCGCAGGCAAATGCCTGCGGCCCCTTCCATGCAGGTATTGGCACTTACCGGATGTGGGCGGCGAAGCGTGCCGACGTGCAAAGAGGGGAGCAAGCGAAGGCTTGCTCCCCTCTTGATTTTTTCTCTTACTGGGGCATGGTCTGCACCACGCCACGGGCGCAATCCACCGACACCCGGACGCCGTCCTCCAGACGGCGGGTGGCATCGCCCGCCCCCACCAGCACGGGCTTGCTCAGCAGCAGGCCTACCGTGGCGGCGTGGCACTCGGCGCTGCCCTCCTCGCAGATGATGGCGGCGGCATCCCGCAGATACGGCAGCAGTTCATTGGTGGTATATGGCACCACCAGCACGTCGCCGGCGTGGAACTTCTCCGCCACCTCCTCCACACTGCGGCACACGCACAGCGGGCCGGAGGCCGTCCGGCCGCCTATGCCCACTGCATTCACCAGTGACCCGCCCACCTGCTGGATGCGGATCATGTTGGTGGTGCCGGAGATGCCCACCGGCACGCCGGCGGTGATGACCACCAGATCGCCGTGGCGGATGAGGCCCGCCTTCTCTGCCGACTGCACCGCCAGCTCCACCAGCTCGTCGGTGTTCTCGGCACGGGGCATGGTGATGGGCTCCACGCCCCAGTAAAGGGCCATCTGCCGCTGCACCTGCTCCTCCAGCAGCAGGGCTACCACCGTGGTCTCCGGACGGAAGGAGCTGACCATCTGGGCGGTGATGCCCGCCTGACTCACCGTCAGGATGGCGTCGGCACCGATATCCTTGGCAGTGGTGCAGGCGGCGTGGGCCGTGGCGGCGGTGATGTTCATGCGGTTGCGGCACCGCAGTCCCAGCAGTCTGGCATCGTCTGTGTGGGATTCGGTTTTCCGGGCGATGGCATCCATGGTTCGCACCGCCTCCACCGGGTACCGGCCCGCAGCCGTCTCGCCGGAGAGCATGATGGCACTGGTGCCGTCGTAGATGGCGTTGGCCACGTCGGTGATCTCGGCACGGGTGGGCCGGGGGTTCTCGATCATGGAGTCCAGCATCTGGGTGGCGGTAATTACCGGCTTCCCGGCGGCCACGCACTGGGCGATCATATTCTTCTGGATGGCAGGGATCTCCGTGAAGTCGATCTCCACGCCCATGTCGCCCCGTGCCACCATGATGCCGTCCGCCGCCGCCAGGATCTCCGTCAGGTTATTGATGCCCTCCTGATTCTCGATCTTGGCGATGATGCGGATGCGGGACTTGCGGCTCTCCAGCAGCTTGCGGAGCTCCCGCACGTCGGCGGCAGAGCGGACAAAGCTGGCGGCGATGAAGTCAAAGCCCTCCTCCATGCCGAAGAGGATATCCTCACGATCCTGCTGGCTCATATAGGGCATGGACAGGGCCACGCCGGGGACGTTGACCCCCTTGTGATCCTTCATGACGCCGCCGTTTTCCACCCGGCAGCGGATGGCGGAGGCGGTGGTGGAGAGCACCGTCAGCCGCACCAGACCGTCATCTAACAGGATGGTGTCCCCGGCCTTGACGTCCTGCGGCAGCTCGGCGTAGGTGACAGCGCAGCGGGTGGCGTCACCCTCCACGTCCTCCACCGTCAGGGTGAACTCCTGCCCCTCCTGCAAGGTCACGGAGCCGCCGGCAAAGTTCTTCAGCCGCACCTCCGGACCTTTGGTATCCAGCATAGCCGCCACCGGCAGATTCAGCTCCTTCCGCAGAGCCTTCACCTGCTCCAGCCGGGCCTTGTGCTCCGGGTGGGTGCCGTGGGAGAAGTTGAAGCGGGCCACGTTCATGCCCGCCAGCATCATCTCCCGCAGCACGCCCTCGCCGTCGGTGGCGGGACCCAGTGTGCAGACGATTTTTGTCTTTCTCATGATATATCCTCCTCTCCGGGGCCGTGGCTCCGGTTTCTCTTCGGGCCTATTCTACCAAACTTTCCCGTCGGGAACAAGGCTGCCGGGTTGGGACAGCGCATACTTTAAGGAAACTTTTCGGCATTTTTAGCTCTCTTGACGATATCTACATGAAAATTTATTCCGCATTTTGTGAATAAAAGCATTGACATATGGTCGTCTGCTGTGCTAAAGTACAGACAAGATTTTTGAAAGGAGCAAAATCGGGTATGAAGTTCGCCGCATCTGCAAATCTGTATTTTGGATATTCCTACTTTTACTTTTATTTTGCAAAAGTAAAAGCGATTTGTGATGCCCAGCAGCGAAAAAGTGCTTGATACCGATTTTCTACTTTTGAAAACAAACCGTATCGAGAGACGCCGTTCGGATCACATGTCCGGGCGGCGATTTTATTTTCCGTCCGGGCCGGAGGAATCTCCCACATCCAGATTCAGGAGGAATTTGTCATGAAAAAGAAACGTTCTCTTTGCGCCGCCCTGCTGGCGGGACTGATGGTGACGGCGGTATGCCTCACCGGCTGCGGTCAGAAGGCTGCCGGCAACGGCAGCTCCGGCGTCGACTCCGACAAGGTCTATCAGGTGGGCGTGTGTCAGCTGACCCAGCACGATGCGCTGGACGCCGCTACACAGGGCTTCGTGGATGCCCTGAATACCATTCTCGGAAGTGAGCACGTCAACATCGACGTGCAGGTGGCCTCCGGCGACAGCACCACCTGCACCCCCATCGTCAACTCCTTCGTCAACAAGAAGGTAGACCTCATCATGGCCAACGCCACCCCGGCCCTGCAGGCAGCCTATAACGCCACCACCTCCATTCCCATTCTCGGCACCTCCGTTACGGAGTATGGCGTGGCGCTGGGACTCTCCGACTTCAGCGGCACCGTGGGCGGCAACATCAGCGGCACCTCCGATCTGGCGCCCCTGACGGAGCAGGCGGACATGATCCTGGAGCTGGTGCCGCAGGTCAAGACTGTGGGACTGCTATACTGCTCCGCCGAGCCCAACTCCGAATATCAGGTGAAGGTGGTGGAGGACTACCTCTCCAATAAGGGCATCACCTGCACCCGCTACTCCTTCAGCGACAGCAACGATGTGGCCGCCGTCACCACCAAGGCCGCCGCCGACAGCGACGTCATCTACATCCCCACCGACAACACCGCCGCCTCCTGCACCGAGACCATCGGCAGCATCGTCCGCTCCGCCAAGACCCCGGTAGTGGCCGGCGAGCAGGGTATCTGCGCCGGCTGCGGCATTGCCACCCTCTCCATCAGCTACTACGATCTGGGGTACAAGACCGGCGAAATGGCCGCTCAGATCCTCAAGGGCGAGGCGGATATCTCCCAGATGCCCATTGAATACGCCAATGCCTCCAAGCTCTACAACGCCGATATGTGCCAGGAGCTGGGCATCACCGTGCCGGAGGGCTACACCGCTCTGGAGGGCTGAAGCACTCCCTGAGAAAACAGGAATCGGAAAAGGAAGGAAACATGAATATGATCGATCTGCTGAGTTCCCTGCCGGGCGCCGTAGCCCAGGGCCTCATCTGGGGCATAATGGCGGTGGGCGTTTACATCACCTATAAGCTGCTGGACATCGCCGATCTGACGGTGGACGGCTCCATCTGTACCGGTGCGGCGGTCTGCACCATGATGCTGCTGAGCGGCCGGAGCCTGTGGCTGGCGATGCTGTGCGCCGTGGCGGCGGGCCTGCTGGCCGGGGTCGTGACGGGCCTGCTGCATATCTGGCTGGGCATCCCCCCCATTCTGGCAGGCATCCTGACCCAGATGACCCTGTGGTCCGTGAACCTGAAGATCATGGGCAAGGCCAATCAGGGCCTGTCCGTCCGGGACAACCACGTCCTTCTCAGCCAGATGGACGTCCCCGGTGCGCTGGTGGTGCTGGCCATTGCCGCCGTGCTGGTGGTGGCGGTGCTGTACCTGTTCTTCGGCACGGAGCTGGGCTGCGGCATCCGGGCCACCGGCTGCAACCCCGTCATGAGCCGGGCGCAGGGCATCAACACCGATCTCAGCAAGGTCATCGGGCTGTCCCTCTCCAACGGGCTGGTGGCCCTGTCCGGGGCGCTGCTGTGCCAGTATCAGGGCTACGCCGATATCAATATGGGCCGGGGCGCCGTGGTCATCGGTCTGGCAGCCGTGGTCATCGGGGAGGCAGTGGTCAAGCACATCTCCCCCAACTTCGCCGTCCGGCTCACCGGTGTGCTGGTGGGCGCCGTCATCTACTATCTGGTGTATCAGGTCATCATCTTCGTGGGCTTCGACACCGATCTGCTGAAAATGTTCTCGGCGCTGGTGGTGGCCGCCTTTTTGGGCGTGCCGTATGTGAAGAAGCAGTTGGCCCGGAAGCACCATGTCAAAGGAGGGATCCGTCATGCTTGAAATGCGCCATGTGACCAAGATCTTCAATCCCGGTACCGTGGATGAGAAGATCGCCCTCAACGATCTGTCCTTCACCCTCAACGACGGGGACTTCGTCACCGTCATCGGCGGCAACGGCGCCGGGAAGAGCACCATGCAGAACGCCATCTGCGGCACATGGCTGCCGGATGCGGGGGAGATCCTTCTGGATGGGATCGACCTCTCCTCCCTGTCGGAGCATCAGCGGGCCAAGTATCTGGGCCGGGTGTATCAGGATCCCATGACCGGCACCGCCGCCGGGATGCAGATCGAGGAAAATCTGGCACTGGCGGCCCGCCGGGGCCTGCGGCGCACTCTGCGGCCCGGCATCCGCAAAGCGGAACGGGAGGAGTACCGGCAGCGGCTCCAAGAGCTGGGGCTGGGGCTGGACACCCGTCTTTCGGCCAAGGTAGGCACCCTCTCCGGCGGTCAGCGACAGGCGCTGACGCTGCTGATGGCCACCCTCCGCAAGCCGAAGCTGCTGCTGCTGGACGAGCATACGGCGGCGTTGGACCCCAAAACCGCCGCCAAGGTCATGGAACTGACGGAGCGGATGGTGACGGAGGAGAAGCTCTCCACCCTGATGATCACCCACAATATGCGGGACGCCATCCGCTACGGAAACCGCCTTATCATGCTCCACGCCGGGCGCATCATTCTGGATATCTCCGGTCAGGAGAAGAAGGATCTCACCGTGCCGGAGCTGCTGGAGATGTTCGCCCGTGCCAGCGGCGACGAGTTCTCCGGCGACCGGGCCATTCTGGCGTAAAGCCCCTTTCCTCACCCTCTACTTCTTCCGGCACTGCCGGGAGACTTCCTTCCTTTATTACCCAGCAAGGCCCCGCCGAAAAGGCGGGGCCTTGCTGGGTAAGCGAGTCGAAAAAGTCTTTTCGACTCGCTGTAACATTTTTCAGAACTTCAAAAAGTTCTGAAAAATGTGGATCATCATCGTGCAGGACACCCTTCCCGGGTTTCCCGCACACACCCTTCCGCCCCGTTGACGAAATTGTCCCGCTTTGGGGGCAGCCTCACCCAGCAAGGCCCCGCCGAAACCGGCGGGGCCTTGCTGGGTATTCTCGTATATGTATATGGAATGTATGTGTAGAATATAGAAAGGGCGAGGGCGTGGTCAGGCCACATCCTCGCCCGGTGTGCTTACGCTCAGATGCGCTTTTGCAGCTTTACCAACATCCGCTCAAACTCCTCCGGCCGGGGGCAGGTGAGCTCCACGGGCCGGCCGGTACGGGGATGGAGAAAGCGCAGGCCCGTGGCGTGGAGACACTGGCCCGTCAGACCCGGCACGGGCTTCTTATTGCCGTACACGGTGTCCCCCAGAATGGGATGGCCGATATAAGCCAGATGGACCCGGATCTGGTGGGTACGGCCCGTCTCCAGTCGGCAGCGCAGGTGGGTGACGCCGGGATACCGGGCCAGCACCTCCCAATGGGTGATGGCAGGGCGTCCTTCGGCCACCACCGCCATCTTCTTGCGGTCGCTGCGGCTGCGGCCGATAGGTGCGTTTACGGTGCCGCTGTCCTGCCGGAAGTTCCCCACCGACAGACACTCATAGGTGCGGGCCAGCGTATGATCCGCCAGCTGAGCCGCCAGTGCCAGATGGGCGGCGTCGTTTTTGGCGGCGATGATCAGGCCGCTGGTGTCCCGGTCGATGCGGTGGACGATGCCGGGACGCTTCTCGCCGCCGATACCGGAGAGGGAGTCCCCGCAGTGGTGCAGCAGGGCGTTGACCAGCGTGCCGTCCGGATGGCCCGGCGCCGGATGCACCACCATGCCCACGGGCTTATTCACCACGATGACGTCCTCGTCCTCGTAGACCACGTCCAGCGGGATATCCTGCGGGACGGCCTCCGGCTCCTCAGCCTCCGGCAGAATCACGCACAGCTCCTCCCCACCGGCGATGCGGTAGCTTTTGCCGGGGACGGCGCCATCACAGGTGACGCAGCCCTCCGCCAGCAGCCTTGCGGCGGCGGAGCGGGTCAGGCCCTCCACCCGCCGGGACAGGAAGCTGTCCAGCCGGGTGCCGATGTCCTCCTCAAGAGGGGTCAGACGGATCGTGTGCATGGTCAGACTCCTTCTTTTTCTTGTCATATTTTTCGTAGAGGAACAGGTAGTATATCCCGCCCAGAATGGCTCCCACCACCACGCAGCAGTCCGCCAGATTGAACACCGGGTAGCTGAACAGCTGCAAGTCGAACATATCCACCACGTAGCCGTGGACGATGCGGTCGATGATGTTGCCGATGCCCCCTGACAGGATCAGGGTGCAGGCGGTGATGCCCGTCCAGTGGCGCACCACCTTTTTGAGGAGCAGCAGCGCCACCACCGCCAGCAGCACCGCCGTGAACACCACCAGCAGCACCGTCCGGCCGGAGAAGCTGGACCATGCCGCCCCGTAGTTATGCAGCCGGGTCAGCTGCATGAAGCCCGGCAGGAACGGCGCCGACTCCCCCACGGCCAAGTGGGTCACCACCCAATATTTCAGTATCTGGTCGCCGGCCAGCAGCACGGCGCCAAGGATCGCATACCACATAATGTACTCCTTCTGCACATGGATTTTAGATATGGTTTTATTGTACCCTATCGGCGGCGGGTTTGCAACCGCCGACTTGTAAACACTATGCAGGAGATGCCACTGATTTTTAACCGCACTGTCACCGGTTTGTAAATGTTTTTCATCATTTCGTGATGAATCTGTCCACGAAATCCGGTATGATAAAGTCGTAAAGCAAACCAATGTGCATCCGGAAGAAAGGAGCTGCCATGAAAAGGCTTTGTGCGATCCTGCTGGGACTGATGATGCTGGCGGGCCTGTGTGCCTGCGGACGGAGAACCTCTCCCGCACCTGCTCCCAAAACGCCGGAGCCTGTCACGGTCATCACTCCGGCGCAGCCCACCCCTTCGGAGGCGGAGGTGGTTCCCGTTTCCTCCCCCGACGGCACCACGCCTCTGACGGCGGCGGAGCTGGACTGGTTCGGCCGGTGCTTCTTCAACGTGGTCCCCGGCTGGGGTCCCAACCGCTTTCTGGCCTGTTCCTATGACCGGCCGGAGGACATGGATCTGGCGGCGGTGCTGGCCTGCGGGCCGGAGGGCAGCTGGAACGTCACCTCTCAGGAGCGTGTCATGATCGCCGCCGGGGGGACGGACAGCGTGGTCCGTATCCCGCTGGAGCAGGCGCAGGAGCTGATGCTGCGCTACACGGGGCTGGCCCTGTCCGACACACAGGGCGTGGGGCTGGACAGCCTGCGCTACCTCTCGGAATACAATGCCTACTACCGGGTGGGCGGCGAGGCGGAGGCTGCCTATTGCCGCATCCTCTCCGGCTGGCACACGGCGGACGGGCTGACGGTATTGCAGTATGACGGCGGCACCGTGACCCTGCGGCAGCTGGATGGCCGGTGGGTATTCGTATCCAATGTACTGGGCCGCAGCGCATAAAAAGGTCTTACTCTTTCCTCTCATTCTCTCAATAGGCGGAAGCAGCCGGACGGGAGCCCGTCCGGCTGCTTCCGTTATTTTTGCTATTCCCCGGCTCCGTTTATTTTTTCTGCTCCCCGGCCTCGCAGTAAAACAGGATCTCCGCCCTCTGCAAGGAGCGGCAGTTTTTTGGATTTTTTCGTCGGGATTTCTTGTGCCGGGGGGAGAAATATGGTATACTAACGTGATAAATATGGAAGATAGTGCCCCGGCATCCCACCGGGGCGGGGAGGTACCCATTGGATAGAAAAACAGTTCTTCTGGACGAAGCGCAGCTGGAGCGGCAGCGGGAGTATACCCGCCAGCTGGCGGCCCTCCATCAGCAGCGGGGCAAGCCCGTCTATGCGCTGGTGGACACCTTCGGCTGCCAGCAGAATGTGGCCGACAGCCAGCACATTCTGGGTATGCTGCGGGACATGGGCTGCCAGTTCACCGACGATGCCGCTCAGGCGGATATCGTGGTGCTGAACACCTGCGCCATCCGGGATCACGCCGAAAAGCGGGTCTACGGCAATCTGGGGGCGTTGACCCACACGAAAAAGCAGAACCCGGAGCAGGTCATCTGCCTGTGCGGATGCATGGCCCAGCGGCCGGAGGTGGCGGAGAAGGTGCGCCAGAGCTACCGCCACGTGGATCTGGTGTTCGGGCCGCAGGCTCTGTGGAAGTTCCCGGAGCTTTTGTATCAGGTCTACACCCGACGGGGGCGTGTGTTCTCCGTGGAGGATGAACACGGCACCATCGCTGAGGGGATGCCCGTGGTGCGGGAGGGCAACGTCCGGGCGTGGGTGTCTATCATGTACGGGTGCAACAACTTCTGCTCATACTGCATCGTCCCCTACGTCCGGGGGCGGGAGCGCAGCCGGGAGCCTCAGTGCATCATCGACGACGTGCGGCAGCTGGCCGCCGAGGGGTACAAGGAGATCACTCTGCTGGGGCAGAACGTCAACTCCTACGGCAAGGATCTGGAGACGCCGTGGGACTTTGCCGATCTTCTGCAGGAGCTGGACAAGATCGAGGGAGACTATCTGATCCGATTCATGTCCTCCCAGCCCAAGGACGCCACCCCCAAGTTGTTTGACACCATGGCCCGGAGCCGGCACGTGGCCCACCAGCTGCACCTGCCGGTGCAGTCCGGCTGCGACCGGGTGCTGCGGGCCATGAACCGACCCTATGACCGGGCCAAGTATCTGGAGCTCATCACCTATGCCCGGAAGGTCATGCCCGATCTGGTGCTGACCTCGGATGTCATCATCGGCTTCCCCGGCGAGACGGAGGCGGAGGCCATGGAGACGGTGGAGCTGGTGCGGCAGGTGGAATTCGACGCCCTGTTCACCTTCATCTTCTCTCCCCGGCCCGGTACGCCGGCGGCCAAAATGGACGATTCCGTTCCCCGCAGCGAGAAGCAGAAGTGGTTCGACACCCTCTGCGCCGTGCAGAACGATATCTCTGCCCGGCTCCACGCCCGATATGTGGGCCAGACCCTGCGTGTGCTGGTGGACGGCCGCACCGACGACGCACGCTGGCCCCTATCCGCCCGGACGGCGGGAGGACGGCTGGTACATCTGGTGGGCGACGAGGCCGCTCTGGGTCAGTACCGGCAGGTACGCATTACCGACAGCAACACCTGGGCGCTGTTCGGGGAAATGGTATGACCCTCCCTCAGTAAATGGGCGGGTGGAAGAGTTTTCCACCTGTCAGCTCGGAGTTTTGCACTTTTCAACAGGTTTTTCCACCAAATTCGATCGCTTTCACTTATTTCTGGCAGAAAGAGGTATGAGGGTATGGCAGAAATGACGCCCATGATGCGCCAATATATGGAAATCAAGGAGCAAAACAAGGACTCCATCCTGTTCTTTCGGCTGGGGGATTTTTACGAGATGTTCGGGGACGACGCCCGGAAGGCGTCCCGTGAGCTGGATCTGACCCTTACCACACGGGATAAGGACAAGAACAAGTCCTTCGAGGAGAAGATCCCCATGTGCGGCATCCCGTACCACGCCTCCGACGCCTATATCGCCCGGCTCATTGCCAAGGGCTACAAGGTGGCCATCTGCGAGCAGACGGAGGATCCTGCCGCCGCCAAGGGGCTGGTGGAGCGGGACATCGTCCGCATCGTGACGCCGGGTACCGTCATCGACTCCGCCTGTCTGGAGGAGGGGCGCAGCAACTTCTGCGCCGGAATCTATCTGGATGGAGACTACGCCGGGTTCAGTGTGTGCGATATCTCCACGGGGCAGACCCATGTGACGGCCTTCTCCGGGCCGGATCGGGAGGCCCACCTGCAAAATGAGCTGGGGCGCTTCGCCCCGGCGGAGGCGGTGCTGAATCCCGGCGCCGCCGAGGATACGGCCCTGCGGGCGCTGCTGGAGGACAAGCTCCGGTGCCACGTGGAGCGCCTGCCCGCCGGGCGATTCCAGCTGCCCGCCGCCGAAAAGCGCATCCGCCAGCAGTTCGGGGACGATGCCGCCCGGCGGCTGCCCCGTGACAACCCGGCGGCCATGCTGGCGCTGGGTGCTCTGCTGGACTATCTGCACGATACCCAAAAAACGGACCTGAACCATGTAGACCGGCTGGACTACTACCGGCAGGGACAGTTCATGGAGCTGGATCTGACGGCCCGGCGGAATCTGGAGCTGACGGAAACTCTGCGGGGCAAGGAGAAAAAGGGCAGCCTTCTGTGGGTGCTGGACAAGACCAAGACCGCCATGGGCGCACGGCTGCTGCGAAGCTGGCTGGAGCGGCCCCTGCTGTCCGTCTCCGCCATTGCACGGCGCAACGACGCCGTGACGGCGCTGGTGAAGCACACCGTGCAGCGGGAGGAGCTGATTCTGGCCCTCACCGGTATCGGGGACATGGAGCGGCTCATGGGCCGCATCGTCTACGGCAGCGCCGGAGGCCGGGACATGGTGTCCCTGAAAAACGCCATGGATCATCTGCCCGCCATTTGCCAGCAGCTGGCCGCCTTCGAGGGCGGACACCTGCGGGAGCTGGGCGCACGGCTGGACCCGCTGGAGGATTTGGCGGAGGTCATCGGCAGGACCTTGCAGGACGATCCCCCCTTCTCCGTGCGGGAGGGTGAGTTCATCCGGGACGGCTTTGACCCGGAAGTGGACCGGCTGCGGGGCATCCTCCACGGCGGCAAGGGCATCATCGCCTCCATGGAGGCTGCCGAGAAGGAAAAGACCGGCATCCGCACCCTGAAGATCGGCTACAACAAGGTATTCGGCTACTACATCGAGGTCTCCAACTCCTTCAAGGAGTTGGTGCCGGAGACATACATCCGCAAGCAGACGCTGGTCAACGGCGAGCGCTACATCACCCAGGAGCTGAAGGATCTGGAGCACGATATCCTCTCTGCCTCCGACCGGGATGCGGCGCTGGAATATGAGCTGTTCACCCGGCTGCGCCAGACCCTGTGCGACGCCGTGACCCGGGTACAGGGGGCCGCCGCCCTAGTGGCGGAGCTGGACTGCCTGTGCTCGCTGGCGGCGGTGGCGGTGAAGAACAACTACTGCTGCCCGGTGGTGGACGAGTCCGGGGTCATTGAAATTCACGACGGCCGCCACCCGGTGGTGGAGTGTATGCGCCCCGACGCCATGTTCGTCCCCAACGACACCTACATGGGGGAGAAAGAGAACCGGGCCGCCATCATCACCGGCCCCAACATGGCGGGTAAGTCCACCTATATGCGGCAGGTGGCCCTGATGGTGCTCATGGCCCAGATTGGCTCCTTTGTGCCGGCCAAGGCCGCCCGCATCGGCATCGTGGACCGCATTTTCACCCGCATCGGCGCCTCCGACGACCTGTCGGCGGGGCAGTCCACCTTTATGGTGGAGATGACAGAGGTCAGCGATATCCTCCGCTGCGCCACCTCCCGGAGCCTTTTGATCTTAGATGAAATTGGCCGGGGCACCTCTACCTTTGACGGCATGAGCATCGCACGGGCGGTGCTGGAATACTGTGCCGACCCCAAAAAGCTGGGGGCCAAGACCCTGTTCGCCACCCACTATCACGAGCTGACCGCCATGGAGGGGACCCTCCCCGGCGTGAAGAACTATAACATCGCCGTCAAGACCCGTGGGGAGGATATCATCTTCCTGCGGAAGATCATCCCCGGCGGCGCAGACCGCAGCTACGGCATCGAGGTGGCCCGTCTGGCGGGCCTGCCGTCCACGGTAGTCAATCGAGCCAAGAAGATCCTCCGCCAGCTGGAGGAAGAAGCCGGACGACCCGCCCCGGCGGTGCAGGCGCAGGAGGATCAGGTATCCCTGACGGCCCTGTCGGAGGGGGAGGTCATCGACCAGCTGCGCCGGGCGCAGGTGGATACCCTCAGCCCGCTGGAGGCCCTGAACCTGCTGTACGAGCTGAAAAAGAAGCTGAACTGACGGGAGTTTATCCCGTCCACGAACCTCTATGAAAGGAGCGTTCTATGCCTGATATTCAATGCCTGCCCAGCCATGTGGCAGACCTGATCGCCGCCGGCGAGGTGGTGGAGCGGCCCGCCAGTGTGGCCAAGGAGCTACTGGAGAACGCCATCGACGCCGGGGCCTCCGCCATTGTGGTGGAGATCCAGCACGGCGGACTGACCTATCTGCGGATCGCTGACAACGGCTGCGGCATCGACGCCGAACAGCTGCCCACGGCCTTCCTGCGCCATGCCACCAGCAAGCTGCGGACGGCGGCAGATCTGGTCGCCATCGGCACGCTGGGCTTCCGGGGCGAGGCGCTGGCCGCCATCTCCGCCGTATCACGGGTGGATATCTTCTCCCGGCGGACGGGGGTGGAGACAGGGGCCTCCCTGCATCTGGAGGGGGGCGTCCCCGGTCAGGTGGAGGAGGTGGGCTGCCCGGAGGGTACCACCATCTGCGTCCGGGACCTGTTTTACAACACCCCCGCCCGGATGAAATTCATGAAGAAGGATTCTGCCGAGGGGGCCGCCGTCAGCGGCATCGTGCAGCATCTGGCCCTGAGCCACCCGGAGATCTCCTTCAAGCTCATCCGGGATGGTGTGGAGCTGCTGCACACCCCCGGCGACGGAGATCTGCAGTCGGCGGTATACGCCGCCATGGGGCGGGATTTCGCTATGGGACTGCTGCCCATCAGCGGATGCAGCGGCGATATCTCTGTGGAGGGATTTGTCACCAAGCCCCTCAACGGCCACGGCACCCGTGGCCGCCAGCTGTTCTTCGTCAACGGCCGGTTCATCAAGAGCCAACTGCTGACGGCGGCGCTGGAGGAGGCCTACCGCAACCAGCTGCTGAAGGGAAAGTTCCCCGGCTGCGTGCTGCGGCTCACCATGCCCGCCGACCGGTTGGATGTCAATGTCCACCCCGCCAAGACGGTGGTGAAATTCGTCAACGACAAGGAGGCCTTCAACGCCGTGTACTACACGGTGCTGGACGCCCTGAATACCCCCATTCCGCAGCCCAAAAAGCCCCGGCAGGAGTCCTTTTACCAGACTATGACGGTGCAGCAGTACCGGGAGCGGGCGCCGCAGCCGGAGGAGAAGAAGCCTCTGGGCTCCTACACCGTCCGGCCCGCCGCACCGGCCTCCCAGCCGCTGGAGGTCCACGACGTGGCCCCCCGAAGGGGGGAGAGCTTCACCGTCACCTCCTCCGGCGTCAGCTATCGCATCACGCCCCCCGCCGTGCAGAAGGAACCATCGGCCCCGGCGGCATCCGTGCCGGAGGAGACCGTTCCCGTCCCGGCGGAGCCGGTGCAGGAGACGAGCGTTCCGTCCCCCGCAGAGGAGAAAGCCGTCCCGCAAAGTGCAGCACAGCAGACGGTGGAGCCGGTGTGCCAGACCCCATGGCGGGTGGTCGGCGAGGTACTGCGGACGTACATCATCTGCGAGGACGACCAGGAGAATGTATGGCTCATCGACAAGCACGCCGCCCATGAGCGGGTGCGGTTCGATGCCCTGAAAAATCATACCCAGCCGGTGATGTCCCAGCAGCTTCTGTCGCCGCTGGCGGTGGAGCTGTCGGCGGAGGATGCCGCCTCCCTGCTGGAGCAGCTGCCGCTGCTGGAGGAATTCGGCTTTGTGTGCGAGGACTTCGGAGACGGCACGGTGCTGGTGCGGCAGGTGCCGTCGGATCTGGAGGTGGGGGATGTCCCCGCCGCTCTGGAGGAGCTGGCAGAGGATCTGCGGCTGAACCGGGCCGATCCCACCGCCGCACGGGACAGTCTGCTCCAGACCATGGCCTGCAAATCCGCCATCAAGGCGGGGATGTGGTCCGATCCCTCGGAGCTTCAGGCGCTGGCGGATAAGGTGCAGAGCGGTGAGATCCGCTACTGCCCCCATGGCCGCCCGGTGGCGGTAAAGCTCAGTAAGTACGAAATGGAGAAGATGTTCAAAAGGGCGTAAGTGCTTCTTTGCCTCCGGCGACCCACTTTCCTCAGCAGCCGGGAAAGCGCCCGCCGGCGGCAAAAAAGAAAGAACCATCGGGAAAGGAGTCTCCCTATGATCCCACAGATCATCTGCGTGGTGGGTCCCACCGCCACGGGAAAAACGAAAATGGGCGTGGCGCTGGCCCACCGCTTCGGCGGCGAGGTGGTGTCCGTGGACTCCATGCAGATCTATCGGGGCATGGCCATCGGCACCGCCGCCCCCACTCCGGAGGAGATGGAGGGCATCCCCCACCACATGGTGGGCGTGGCCGATCCCGCCGAGAGCTGGTCCGTGGCCCGGTTCGTATCGGAGGCCGATATCTGTGTGCAGGATATCCTCCGCCGGGGCCGCCGCCCTATTCTGGTGGGCGGCACGGGACTGTATCTGGAGTCCCTGATCCGTGGCACGGACTTTGCCGCCGGAAGCGCCGACGGCGAGACCCGGCAGCGTTTGCAGCAGCGGCTGGAGCAGGAGGGCGTCGGCCCGCTGCTGGCGGAATTGCGGGCCATCGACCCGGGCAGCGCCGCAAGGCTCCATCCCAGCGACGAAAAACGCATCCTCCGGGCGCTGGAGGTGTGGTATGAGACCGGCGAGACCATCACCCAGCACGACCGTCGCACCCGGCAGCAGCCGCCCCGCTATCAGGCCGCTTACATCGGCCTGAGCTTTCAGGATCGGGCGCAGCTGCGCCGCCGCATCGACCTGCGGGTGGATGAGATGGTGCGGCAGGGGCTGCTGGAGGAGGTGCAGGCCCTGCTGGCAGCGGGGCTGCCTCCCACCGCTACGGCGTGGCAGGCCATCGGCTACAAGCAGTTTCTGGCGGCGGCAGACGGCCGCTGCACCGTAACCGAGGCCATCGAGGAGGTCAAACTCCGCTCCCGGCAGTACGCCAAGCGGCAGCTGACATGGCTGCGGCGCAACCCGGACATTCACTGGATCCTGTGGGGAGAGGAGCCGAATTTTCCCCAGGGCCTGCAAAATGCGACAGAATATCTCACCGCTCTTGGCTTACGATAAGCCCAAGAGCGGACGGCACATCGTCCGCCAACAGAGAAAAGGAGCAGACGATATGCAAAAGAGCAACAACCTTCAGGAAATTTTCCTCACTAAGGCCCGCAAGCAGAGTATTCCCCTGACCATCTTTCTGATGAACGGCTTTCAACTGCGGGGCGTGGTGACGGGCTTTGACTGCTTCACCGTGGTGCTGGACACCGACGGCAAGCAGCAGATCATCTATAAGCACGCTATTTCCACCATCGTTCCCATTCACCCCGTCTCGCTGCAGGAGGAGCCCTGCTTGCCGTCGAACGAGTGAGGCGTCCCAACATTCCACCAAGGAGGAGCCATGAACAACACCCGTGTTTTCCGCTTTCTCAGCATCGCCCTGCTGGCGGCCATTGCGCTGTACTTCGCCGCACAGGGCTATTTTGCCCTGACGGACCCCTTCACCACCACGCTGGTCTATCAGAGCTCCGCCGAGGACACCATCGACGTCAGCGGCTGGCTGGTCCGGGACGAGGAGGTCCTCTCCGGTGAAAGCGGCACCGTGCGCCATGAGGTCAGCGAGGGCGAACGGGTGGGCAAGGGCCAGACGGTGGCCACGGTATACAGCGGCAGCGATGCGCTGGACACCGTGCAGCAGATCGAGGCCAAGGAACTGCAGCTGCAGCAGCTGCAATTCGCCCTGTCCTCCTATCTGAACCCCGACGCCACCCTGAAGCTGGACGGCTCCATCACCGAGAACCTGCTGAACATCCGCCGTTCCCTCTCCGGCGGTGACTACGGCGATGCGGCGGACCAGACGGCCCAGCTGAAGGCCGCCATCCTCAAGCGCAGCCACACCTACTCCTCCGGCGAGGAGATCGAGGCGGACATCGCCACGGTGCAAGGAGAGCTGTCCGCTCTGCGAAGCTCCCTCTCCGGGGCCCGGACGGTGACGGCAGAGCACTCCGGCACCTATTCCGCCGCCTGCGACGGCTATGAATCCCTGCTGACGCCGGATTTTTTGCAGTCCGTGACCCCCTCCCAGCTGGAGGGACTGCCCTCCGGCCAGACCGGCGGCAGCTCTCTGGGAAAGCTCATCATCGGGGAGAAGTGGTACTACACCGCCGTGATCACTGCGGAGCAGGCCCAGCAGCTGGAGAAGGGTGACTGGCTGACCCTGCGGTTTTCCAAGGGTGCTCAGCAGGATATCGACGCCCAGGTCACCTATCTCAGTGCCGCCGAGGACGGCAAGCAGGCGGTGGTGCTGACCTGCCGGGAGTATCTGGCCCAGACCACCCAGCTGCGCCATCAGGCGGCTCAGCTGGTGCTGCGGTCCTATGAGGGACTGCGGATCCCCACCAACGCCCTGCGGATGAGCGAGGACAACCATCTGGGGGTCTACTGCGTGGTGGGCAAGGTGGCCAGCTTCAAGCCGGTGTCCATGGTCTATCGGGGCGACGGATACAGTCTGGTGCAGGCCGCCAGCCCGAGTCAGGACGTTTCCGTCCTGCGGCCGGGGGACGAGGTCATCGTCACCTCCAGTAAGCTCTCCGGCGGACAGATCGTGCAGTAGCAGCCGCCCAGCAGATGCCATCGGCCAATAAGTGCAGCCACATAAATAGATTCCATCGGGAAAGGAAAGATCTGTATGACCATTACGGAACACATTGCCGCCGTGCGGCGGGAGATGGCGGAGGCCGCCCGAGAAAGCGGCCGCAGCGAGCGGGACATTTTTCTGGTGGGCGCCAGCAAGATGAACGACGCCGCCGCCTGTCAGGAGGCCATCGCCGCCGGAGTGGACGCTCTGGGGGAGAACCGGGTGCAGGAGATGACCGCCAAGCTGGCTCAGAACGCCTATGACGGAGCGCCCCTGCACTTCATCGGCCATCTGCAGCGCAACAAGGTGCGGCAGGTGGTGGGCAAGACCGCTCTCATCCAATCCATCGGCTCCGAGGCCCTGCTGCGGGAGGTGGAGAAGGAGGCTGCCCGGCAGCATCTGGTGCAGGATATCCTGCTGGAGGTGAACATCGGCGGCGAGGAGGCCAAGAGCGGCTTTGCCCCGGAGGAGACGGAGGCGGCGGCCGTTCTGGCCCGTGAGCTGCCCCATGTCCGGGTCCGGGGACTGATGACCATCCCGCCGGTGGAGACGGTCCCCCACGGCAATCTGGTATATTTCGAGAAAATGCACCGTCTTTATGTTGACATAAACGGGAAAATATACGATAATAAATTAGAATACATCTCCATGGGCATGAGCGGCGACTTTGCCGATGCCATCCGGGCCGGCAGCAATATGGTCCGGGTGGGGACTGCTATTTTCGGTGCCAGGGATTATACCAAATAAAGAAACAGGAGGGTCTTTCCATGAGCCTGATGGACGAATTTAAGAAGATCATTCATCCCTATGACGATGAGGATGACGATTACGAGGAGGATGTGGGCCGTGACAGCGAGCCGACCTACTTCGAACCCCGTGAACCCCGTGAGTCCTCCCGCCGCAAGGAGGTCCCTGCGGAGGAGCGGCGCAACAAGGTGGTGAACATCCACGCCACCACCCAGCTGAAGGTGGTGCTGGTAAAGCCGGAGCGCTTTGAAAACGCCTCGGAGATCGCTGACCATCTGCGGGAAAAGCGCACGGTGGTGCTGAATCTGGAGGGTACCAACAAGGATGTGGCCCGGCGTCTGGTGGATTTCCTCTCCGGCGTGGCCTACGCCGGTGACGGGAAGATCAAGAAGGTCTCCACCAATACCTATATCATCACGCCCTATTCCGTGGATCTCATGGGCGACCTGATCGACGAGCTGGAGAACAACGGCCTGTACCTGTAAGGGCCGGATAGAGATGTAAATCGGAGGGATAGATCATGTTTACACCGCAGGAAGTTTCCGAAAAGACGTTCCCCAAGGCATCCGGCTTCAACAACGGCTACGGCATGGCCGCCGTGGACGAGTTTCTGGATGCGCTGACGGAGGATTATACCGCCCTGTATAAGGACAACGCCGCCCTGAAGGCCAAGCTGAAGGTGCTGGCGGAGAAGGTGGAGGAGTATCGGGCCACCGAGGACGCCATGCGCTCCACCCTGCTGTCGGCCCAGCGGATGGCAGCCCAGATGGTCTCCGACGCACAGGCCCAGCGGGACAAGATGCTCTCGGACGCCCAGGAGGAGGCCAACCGGCAGGTGGCCCAGCTGGAGCAGCAGGTGGCGCAGGCCCAGCACAAGCTGACCATGGCTCAGGCCAGCCTGTCCGATTTCCTGCGCCGCAGCGCAGACCTCTGCGCCCAGCAGGTGAGCTTCCTGCGCTCTCTGCCGGAGGCAGAGGTGGAGGAGGGCCAGCCTGTGACCCTGCCCGCCCCGGAGGAGGGCCGTGTCCCCGTGGCAGACGCTGCGGAGGAGCCCGCCGCACCGATGGAGGAGGCTCCCGCAGAGGAAGCCGAGGCTCCGGCAGAAGAACCCGCCCCGCAGGAGGCCCCGGCGGAGGAGCCCGCCAAGACGGAGTCCCCCTTCTCGGCGGACTTCAATCTGGACGACCTGAAGTTCGGGCGCAACTATAACAGCGAACACTAAATACCGTGGGGCGGCTCCTGTGAGCCGCCCCTGCTTGCTATCTGCTATCCAACCCATCAAAGGAGTGACACTATGGCCCGCCCCATCATCGCCCTGTTGTACGATTTTGACAAGACCCTGTGTACCACGGACATGGAGAATTACACCTTCATCCCGGCGCTGGGATATACCCCGGCCCAGTTCTGGCAGAAGGCCAACTCCTTCGGCCGGGACAACCACATGGATGGCCTGCTGGCCTATATGTACACCATGATCCATGAGTGCCGGGAGCAGAACCGGCGGCTGGACCGGGACTTTCTGGTGCGCTGCGGACGGGACATGGTGCTCTTTCCCGGCGTGCGGGAGTGGTTCCGCCGCATCAATGACTTCGGTCGGCAACTGGAGGTGGAGATCGAGCACTACGTCATCTCCTCCGGCCTGCGGGAGATCATCGAGGGCAGCGGCATCGCCCACGAGTTCCGGGAGATCTACGCCTGCGAGTTCTTCTACAACGAGGAGGGGCTGGCCTGCTGGCCCAAGCTGGACGTGAATTTCACCAACAAGACCCAGTTCGTCTACCGCATCAACAAGGGTGTGCTGGATGTGTCCGACGACAGGACCCTCAACGACTCCATGCCCGACGACAGCAAGCGCATCCCCTTCACCAACATGATCTATGTGGGGGACGGCCTGTCGGACGTGCCGTGCATGAAGATGATGCGGGCCTACGGCGGGCAGGCCATCGCCGTGTATCAGGAGGAGAACCGTCAGGGAGTGGAGGATCTGCTGAGCAAGGGACGGGTGGACTTCATCTTCCCCGCCGACTATCGGGAGGGAACGGCGCTGGACAGCACCGTGAAGAATATCATCCGAAAAATGGCCATTTGTGACGCACTGGCGGAGGAAAACGCCGCCCAGTTCCGTCAGATCGGGCGCTCCCCCCTGCCCTATCAGGCCAGTCTCTTTGAGGAGACGTAAGAGGCCCCTTTCCAATGCGGAAAATTCTCTGCGTGTATAACGAGGTGCCATCGGGCGCAGCAAGTATCCATCAACGCCGAAAGAATCAGGCTGGCAGGTCATTGACCTGCCAGCCTTGTTCTTTATTCCCTTGGCATCCCGTATATGGGATTTTCGCCCTCTTATTCGCTCCACCAGCCCACAGATTCCAGAAACGCAAGCACATCGGCCTTGTCCTCCTGCGTGGTAAAAACATAAAGCATCATCCTGCCGCTACGGATCTTTGCTGCGAAATTCGTGGGGCTGTCCACGGCATAGACCTGACCAGTAAAGGTATTGCTCTCCGTCACCTCACCGGTGATTGGGAGGGTCGCAGCGGCATAGATGCGGCGGCAGCCGTCTGCGGAATCCAGCCTACAGAAGTCTAACCGTAAGGAGTCCTCATGCACAGAAACAGAGCGGATCAACATGGACCCGACGCTCCATCTCTGGCGAACGTCCTCCGTAGAGTCCACGGCAGTATAGCCGGCTGCCGCTGCGGCCTTGCGGAACTTATCCAAGTCCGCAGCTCCCGACGTGAGGAAGAATTTCACGAAAAGGACGAGGGCGACGAACGCAAGAAGCCAAGCCGCAAGTCGGGGGACCCACTGCTTCGCCGGGATTTTTGCAATGGCCGTTGAATCAAATCCCGTGTCTGTCTCCGGAACCGATTTCTTCAGCTCCTCTGTGTGCGTCCTTCGCAGAAGGCTGCGAAGTAGCTCCAGCACCCCAGAGAGGAAAAAGCCCACCACTGCGATGGCCGTTCCCAAAATCAAAAGGACCACCAGATCATGGGTATTGGGCGAGAGGATCGCCGTATTCTCCTCCGGCATCTCCGGGTTATATTTCACGGTAATGGCAGTGCCGATCAGGTGGGGCGATGACATACGCCCGGTGCGGCCCGTATAGGTCTCCCCGTCCACGGCATACTCATATGCCATGATGTAGTAGGTACTGTGGCTGCTATGCAGTGTTGAGGAAGTGTCTTCTTCGCTGGAGACATCCGTGACCGTGGCCTCTATGGAGATCCAATCCTTCTGGTGGGATTGCTCTGCATAGTTGCCGATCCCGTCGGCAATCAGTCCGATGCCCACGATTAGCATTATTAAGCCCATGAGCCGGAAATAGGCGAATAATGATCGATTCTGCTTCCACATCTCGATGCCCCCTTGCTCCGCCAGCCCCACAGGGAGTTTTATGCCCTTGTCCCCTTACTGCTCCTTCTGGAACCGATCGGCGGCGATGAGGCGCTTCAGGGCCTCCACGCCCACCTGCACGGCGGAGGTGGTGTCCTCGCTCATGTCCTGATCCAGACCGGCGGCCTCCCGCTCCTGATTCCAGATCACATGGAAGCAGGAGCCGCAGCGGCAGCCCAGCGCATCCGCCACCACGAACAGGGCAGCGGACTCCATCTCGCTGGCCTTGACGCCCAGACGCTTCCACGCCTCCCACTTGTTCAGCAGCTCATAGGACACCGGCATCCTGGCAGGGCTGTGCTGACCGTAGAAGGCATCCTTGCACTGCACCACGCCCACCTGCGTCCGCTTGCCCAGCGCACGGGACGCCTCCACCAGCGCTGTGGTCACCTCAAAGTTGGCCACGGCGGGGTACTCGATGGGCGCATACTCCCGGCTGGTATGCTCGAAGCGGATGGCGCCGGTGGCCACCACCACGTCGCCGGAGCGGACATCCAGATCGATGCCGCCG
>OGGQ01000920.1_pt1 | contig 41151 bp, 39 predicted proteins | sample 1571191 | NCBI WGS metagenome assembly OGGQ01 (sample SAMEA2582061, study PRJEB24529) | metagenome | biome: Human gut stool | place: China | collected 2011
AGAGCCCTCAAATCACGGAAATTTCTTTCGTCTGCTCGAAAGAAATTTCGTGAACTCAGTCTTTAAACGACGCACTGAAAATTTGAATATGAATTTTTCGCGCGCGCAAAAATCACACTTTTTGCAAGCGCACCCCATTTGCGCGCCCGCGCCTCAGCAGGTGAATGCGCGCGATTTTTATAATATGCGTGCCCTTACTTTATCGCGCGCAGAGGGCAGAGCCCTCAAATCACGGAAATTTCTTTCGTCTGCTCGAAAGAAATTTCGTGAACCTAGTCTTTAAACGCAAATTCCACGCCGCCGACGACGACGGTATCGTCTTCCGCGACGCCGCGCGCGCGCAGTTCTTTGATGACGCCCTTATCCCGCAAAACTTTTTGGAAATACGCCATCGAATCGGGATCGGAAAGAACGACGTTGCGTTCGAGCATGTCCACCAGCCCGCCCGTTACATACCAGACGTTTTCCTCTTCGTCCTTATCGACGGAAAATTCGTTCACGTCCGGCAATTCGTATTCGAATTCGTCGGCGGGGATCGGCTCGGCGGGAGGCAGCGTGTCCAAAACGGCCAGGATCCCCTCGATGAGTTCTTTCGTCCCTTCTCCCGTTACGGCGGTGATGGGAAATTTCGCGTATTTGCGGCATTTGCTTTTAAACTTTTTCAGGTTTTCTTCCGCGCCGTATACGTCGCATTTGTTCAGCGCGACGATCTGCGGAAGAGAGGCCAGCTTTTCGCTGTACTCTTTGAGCTCGGCGTTGATCTGCTTAAAATCTTCGTACGGATCGCGCCCTTCCGAACCGGAAATGTCGACGACGTGCACGAGCATTCGGGTACGTTCGATGTGGCGCAGGAAATCGTGCCCCAGCCCCGCGCCCGAAGCCGCGCCTTCGATCAGCCCCGGGATATCCGCCGCGACGAACGACCGGTCGTAATAGCGAACCACGCCCAAATTGGGCGAAAGCGTGGTGAAATGGTAATTGGCGATCTTGGGCTTTGCGGCGCTGATTTTGGACAGGAGGGTGCTTTTACCCACGTTGGGAAAGCCGATCAGCCCCACGTCCGCGATGACTTTGAGTTCGAGAATGAGTTCGTGCGGCTGCGTTTTTTGACCCTTCTGCGCAAAATGCGGCGCGTGCCGCCGCGCCGTGGTGAAGCGGACGTTGCCCTTGCCGCCGTTCCCGCCCCGCGCGAGCAGCTTCTTTTCGCCGTCGGTGTACACGTCGCAGAGGATCCTGCCCGTTTCGGCATCGCGCACGACGGTGCCGAGGGGGACGGAAAAGACGACATCCGCCCCGCCCTTGCCGAAACGGTTGTTCGTGCCGCCGCGCTCGCCGTCGCCCGCCTTGAACTTGGCGCCGAAGCGGTAATCGGTGAGGTCGTTCTTGTCTTTGTCGCCGACGATGTACACGTCGCCGCCCCTGCCGCCGTCGCCGCCGTCCGGCCCGCCGTTGGCGAAGCCTTTAAAACTCTTGAACGAGTTCATGCCGTCGCCGCCGTCGCCAGATTTTATCGTAACTTTTACCTTGTCCGTGAATAATGAAGCCATAACTTTCCTGCCTTTGCCGCACTTTTTTATTTTTTCTGCGCGCCGAAATAATCGCACACGTCGGCGAGAGGACAGTGCGCGCAGTCGGGTTTTTGGGAATGGCATACCCGCCTGCCGTGCCAGATGAGCCAATGATGCGCCTTGGACCAATCCTCCTGCGGGATCGCCGCTTTGAGCTGTTCTTCCGTTTTGAGCGGCGTATTCGCGTGCGCGAGCCCCAAGCGGTTGCCGACGCGGAACACGTGCGTATCGACGGCGATCGCGTCTTTATCGAACCAGACGGAGGATACGACGTTCGCCGTCTTCTGCCCTACCCCGGCGAGGGATTTGAGGTCTGCGAACGCTTCGGGGACTTTGCCGCCGAATTTTTCGCAGATATCGCGCGAGGCGGAGAGAATGTGCGCCGCTTTGCTGCGGTACAGGCCGCAGGAAAAAATATATTTTTCCAGCTCTTCCTGCGAAAGGAGCAACATCGTTTCGGGCGTGTTGTGTTCTTTGAACAGTTCCGCCGTTACTTTGTTGACGCGCTCGTCGGTGCACTGCGCCGAGAGAATGACCGCGACGAGGAGTTCGTACGCGGTATCGTAATGCAGCGCGGGGCGCGCGCCCGCGTAAACTTCGGACAGGATCCTGAGCGCCTGTTTTCTTTTGCTTTCGTTCATGCCGCTATTGTACCACAAAAAGCGCGGCAAAACAAGGCTTTTTCGCACTTTGCCGCAAAAATCAGACGCGCGACACAAATGTGCGGCCGTATTTGGTTTCGGCGCGGTAATACCCGACGAACGCGGAATAATTGCCGCGGGACAGGATCTGCCGCGCACGGGGAAGATCGAACGTGCCGATGCGCACGGAAATGCCGCAGCCGACGTTCGCTTCCGCGGGAGTGGAGACGGCGCCGGCCGAAACGCCGTTTTTTTTGAGTAAAGACACGCAGTCGAGCGCCTGGGCGCGCGAGCGAAAAACCGCAAGAATCATATTCATATCGTTTTACCTTCGTTCCGCCGTTTGCAACTTTTGCCGCTCGCGGCATATATTAGTACAGTATATGAAAGCAGGCGCAAAATTTGTTTTTCACTGTCCGCGCAGGCACGCCTGCGCGGACAGCGCATGGCGCACGGAGGAACTATGATCTATTTCGACAACGCCGCGACGGGCGGCCGTAAACCCGGCAGCGTGATCGGCGCCGTTCAGGCGAGCATCGAGGGAATTTGCGCGAATCCCGGGCGGAGCGGCCACGCCCTCTCGGTGGCGCAGGCGGAAAACGTCCTGCGCTGCCGAAAACTGCTCTGTTCCTTTTTCGGAGCGGAGGCATGGGAGCGCACGGTGCTCACAAAAAACTGCACGGAGGCGCTGAATATCGCGATTTTCGGAATCGTGAACGCATGCGGCAAACGGAAGCCGCACATCGTTACCACGGCCGCCGAACACAATTCCGTGCTGCGGCCGCTGTTTTTTCTGCGGGACGAAGGAAAAATCGAACTCACCGTCGTACAGCCGCGCGGCGGAAACGTCCTGCCCGAGGACATAGCCGCCGCGGCGAACGAAAATACGCTCGCCGCCGTGTTTACCCTCGCTTCCAACGTAACGGGCGCGGCGATCGACCCCAAGGCCGTCCGCGAGCGCCTGCCCGAGAGCGTATATACCGTATGCGACGGGGCGCAGGCCTGCGGACATGTGCGCATCGATATGCGCGACGCGGGCATCGACGCGCTGTGCCTGGCGGGACACAAGGGAATGCACGGCATCCAAGGGAGCGGAGCCCTGCTCTTTTCGCGGAGGTTCGAACCGGCGCCCTATATGTTCGGCGGCACGGGAAGCGAAAGTTTCAACCCGCGCATGCCCGATTTTTACCCCGACAAGCTGGAAGCGGGAACGCTATCCTGCCCCGCCGCGGCGGCGCTTGCCGAAGGGGTGATGTATCTGGAAGACAGCCTCGAAAGGAACGCCGGGCATGTGCTTGTTCTGACGGAAAAGCTGATCCGCGGGCTGGAAAAGATCGAAGGGATACGCGTTTATTCCCGCCCGAATCCCTTCGGGATCGCCGCTTTTGCCTGCGACGGCCTGCAATCGGAATTTTTTGCGCAGGAGCTTTCCGACCGCTTCGGCATCGCCGTGCGCGGCGGACTGCACTGTGCGCCGCTCATGCACGAAGCGCTCGGCTCGGGGCGCGGCGGGCTGGTGCGCGCGAGCCTTTCCGAATTCAATACCGAACGGGAAACGGAGATCTTTTTGGACGCGGCGGCGCAGATCGCGCGGGAGGCGCGCGGATAAGGGGCAAAATGCGAGGGGCCCCGCGAAAACGGGGTCCCTCTCTTTACTTGGTCTTTTTCAGCTTCTGCACGATCTGTTCGAGTTTTTTGCGCTTTGCCCCGTCGAGCATGGGCGCGACGGCGGCATAGAAGTTATCCAGCTCGGCATCGGTGAGCGTGCCGGCCTTCCTGCCCTTTTCCGCCTCCTTGTAGATGGCGCGCAGGATATCCGCTTCGCCCTTGCCTTCGAAGGCGCGCGCCATCTGCTTTGCCAGATCTTCCGCGCCGCTTTCCGCCTTGCCCGTTCCCTGCTCTTTGGAATATGTATTGAAATCCTTCACATTTCACCTCCGCGAAATTGGTTTACCCTTTTATCATATGCGGCAAGGCGAAGCTTTGACCGCCGAAATCACGGGAGGATCTTATGGAGATCGTATTGCTTGCGCTGGCGCTGCTTGCGGCGAAACGAAAGGACGCGGGCACATTGCAGGAACTGCAGCCGCTCGCCAAATTTTTGGAGAGCGGAGACCTTTCCGACCTGACGGAAAGCGAATATTTCCGCAATATCCGCATCGGAAACATGAGCGGAAAACAGCTTGGAGACGCGCTGAAAGCGCTGCAGAAATTGGCGCGGGGCAGCCGCGAAGACGTTCTCGGCATGCTGGCGAAGGCGGCGGGCGCGGACCTGCAGGGAATCGGAGCCCTGGCGCAGCTGTTCGCCGCGCAGAAAAGCAGCCAAACAAAGGAGGAAACGGCGGACGCACCCGCGCCCGAAAATCCGCTCGCGCCCGTGGCGGCCGTTGCCGACCGCGAGATCGTGTATCGGCTGAACCTGTACTTTTCCGAGGCGGGGTGATGCGTTTTTCGCTCTTTTGCAGGACACGGTCAGAGGGCGCGGCAGTGCCGCGCCCTCCCTATGGGTGTAAAAGTGAAGCGGATGATCGTCTGATCGGGCCGCAGCAGCCCCCGCGTTATGCGGTGATTTCCGTTTTCGCCGTTACGATGACCTGACCGCACTCTTCGCAGTAGTAGCCGGTATATTCGAACCCGCCGTACTGCCAGGTGTAGACGCGGTCGCCCTGCGTGTGATCGGCCATCGGCGCGACGACCGTCTTTTCGTAAGTGTATACGACGACGCCTTCGGCATCCTTGATCTCGATGCTGTAGCGCACGACGCCCTCGTTCGCGCAGGTCGCTTCGGTTACGACCGTAACGGTATATCCGTTCTCCTCGCTCAGCGCGGGCAGAACGTATTCGACCGTGCCGCCGCAATGCGCGCAGGTAGCGACGAGTTTGCCCTCGGCGCCTTCCGAAGGTTCGGAAACGACTTCGTACGAATAGCTGTGCCCCAGTTTTTCGACCGTGGCGATGACGTGTTTATCGCCGCAGACGGAACAGATCTGATACGTTTCGCCGTCCGTTTCGCATGTGGGAGGAACGGTGATCTCTTCGCCGTAGGCATGATCGCCCGTGATCTCGATGAGGAATTTCTCGCCGCAATGCGTGCAGGTAAAGTAGCCGTACCCCGTTTCGAGACAGCTTGCGGGCGTGTTGCCGAACATCTCGTCGACATCGCTGACGGTATAGACCTTGGAACCGTCCACATAGATCTGTGTTCCCGCGCCGTTGGTATGGTAAGGCGTTTTGGGGAGGATCTCCGCGACGACGCTGTCTTCAAATTGTTCGCCGTCTACCGTGTATTTATACTTATAGACGACCTGCCCTTCCGCTTCGCAGGTAGGTTCTGTTCTCACCACCTCGTACGAATCGGCGTCGCGCTCGTAACTGTCTCCGCATTCGGAGCACGTAAAGGTGAGCGTTACCCCTTCGCCGTCTTCTTTCACGGCAACGTTGACGTCATAAGAATGACCGTGCGCGGGATCCTCGGGATTTTCTTCGGTATAACTCTCGCCGCAGACGGCGCAGGTATAGACGAAATATCCGCTTTCCGTGCAGGAGGAGGCCACCGTATCCGTCAATTCGTATTCGTGATTGCCTATAATGTTGACCAGGAACTGTTCGCCGCAGTCGTCGCAGGTGAACGCGCCCTTGCCCTGCGTAAGGCAGTCGGTCGGGCTGTTGCCGAAGGTCGTGTCTACATATTTGATCTCATACACCGCATCGGGATCGTTTACGTCGAACTCATACCCGTTATAATGATGATTCTTTTTGGGGATGACCGTCTTGACGGTTTCGCCCGACTGTTCTTCGCCCTCCAGATCGGTGAAGGTATACGTCCAATAGTAATACCCCTCGCTTTCGCAGGTCGCTTCCACGCGGACCTCTTCGGCGCTCGTAACCGATTCGATGACGGAGGTGTCGCCGCAGTTCTCGCACACGGCCGTGATGGTCTGCGATTCCGGATCGTATGTATACGCGTATACGTGATCCAGCAGATCGAGCCAGACCGTTACCTCTTCGAGACAGACGCTGCAGGCATATTTCTTATAGCCGCGCTCGGTGCAGGTGGAGGGAACTTCTTCGATGAGATCCTCTTCCGTATATGCGTGATCGCCGACGACCGTTACGAGATACGTGAGGCCGCAGTCGTCGCAGGTGAAGTAACCTTGCCCGTTTTCGAGACAGGAAGCCAGCGCGTTCGGGAACACATATTCGACCTGATCGGCCGTATATTTCGCATCCAGATCCATCACGATGCCGTTGTACGTATGCTGCGTGGATGTTTTGACCTCGAAGGAACCGCTCCATCCGCCGACCGTGATCGAATAGCGGTCGGTGCCGTTCTGCGTACAGGTAGCTTCTCTGATCGTTTCACGGGAATAGCCGTTTTCTTCGCTCAATGCGGGCAGAGTTACGTTCGCATACGTCTCGCATGCGCTGCAATAGCCGGAAAGCGTGCCTTCCGCATCCGTCGCCGGCTGCGCCGTAACCGTCCAGTCCGCCGTTACATTGTGCCCCGTCGGCTCGACGAGCGTGGCTTCGTACACATATTCGAAGCAGTTGGAACATACGAGCAGGATCTGATACCCGTCTTCGCACTTGTTCGCCCCTTCATCCACGACCGTAAGGCGGACGGCGCTTTCGATGCCCGAGTGCCCGGTTGCCAGAAGGCCGTTTTCCTCGGACGCTTCTTCGACGCGCTCTTCGCCGCAGCGGGAACAGATATAGGTAATAAACCCGTCTTCCTCGCAGGTAGGCTGCGTGGTCGTACCCTCATCCCAATCGTGGCCGAGCTTTTCCAGGACCTCGCGCTCCGCTTCGAATCCGCACTCTTTGCACTTCTTTGCCACATACCCGTCCTCTTCGCAGGTAGGTTCGACGCGCGTTTCGTCATAGGTATGATTGTCGGGATCCAGCTCGTTTTCCGTGATATACGCATTGCCGCACCCGCCGTCTTTTATGCAGACGTTGAGCGTATGGCCGTGCGTCGTACAGGTGGACTTATCCAAAGTTACGGAATAATATTCGTGCTCACAGCCGCTGCCTGCCGCGGGAATTTCCAATTCGACGGACGTTCCGTCCGTGTAAAGGATGACCAACTTCCCTTCGTCGTTTACGGTGATGCTTTCGATCCCTCTTCCGGGTTCGCCCTGTTCGCCTTGCTCGCCCTGCGGGCCTTGGGCACCCGTTTCACCCTTCTCGCCCTGCGGGCCCTGAGCGCCGGTCTCGCCCTGCTCACCTTTCTCACCTTGCTCGCCCTGCGGGCCCTGAGCGCCGGTTTCACCCTGTTCGCCTTGCTCGCCCTGCGGGCCCTGAGCGCCGGTCTCGCCGTCTTCGCCGACAATTTTTCCGAGCGTTTCGGAAGTTCCGTCGGTATACGTTATGACGAGCTCGCCGTTCGCGTTGATCGAAGTGCCCGCCACACCGCGTCCGTCTTCACCGTCCGCGCAGGCGGCGCATCCGAACGCAAGAGCGAACACACAGCACAGCGAGCATACGACGATCAATAACTTTTTCAACATCGATTTACTTGATAGCATGTCGTTCTCCTTTCATTAATTTTTTAATTTTTTCAGCTGCGGGCGCACGGCGCCCCTTTCTTTCATTCTCCTCAGATTTTTACGTTTACATCGTTTCGCATAGCATACCCTCCTACATTACTGCTTTTGCGGTTTGCACACATTTGCGAGCTTAACCTAAACAAGTAGTATGATAACTCATTTGAGTTAATTTGTCAACTATTTTTAGTTATTATTTTAACTCAATTTGGTTATACAATAAATTCACCGAGAGAGAAAAGAGCTCTGCGGAATACACTTTGCTGGAGACGCCATGAACATACTTGAAAAAATCGACAAATTGCGGACGGAAAGAGGCTGGTCCGTAAACAACCTCGCGATGGAAGCGATGCTGACTCAATCGACACTGAACAATCTGTACACGCGGAAAACGGAGCCGAAAATTTCTACGCTGCGCGCGATTTGCGGCGCGTTCGGGATCACCCTTTCCGAATTTTTTGCGGACGAAGAAAAGAGCCGGGAGGAAACGAGGAAAAGCGCCGAAGAGGAGCTTGCGCGGAGGAGCCGCGGCCTGACCGACGCCCAGCTTCACGCCCTGCTCGCCTTGATACGGACGATGCAATAAAGGCCGCGGCGGAACATGCGTTCCGCCGCGGCCTTTATTTCTTTCTTTGATTCAATTTTTCCCGCGTCCGTCGCGAACGGCGGTTTCTCAGCCGATCTGCGCTAAAATCGCGGAAAGTTCGGCGTCGCCGTAATCGGCGAACGTCTCGGCGGGGCTGGCCTGCGCGCCGTCCGCCGTCGAGATCCCCTCTCCGTGAATGCATTCGCCGTTCGGCCAATAGATGGTAGCCGTAGTCAGTTTGACCGCCTCGCCCGTGAGCGGATTGTAGTACGTCGTCTGCATGATGCCCTTGCCGTACGTGGTAACGGGCGCGTCGCTTTCGGCGTTCGTATCGGTAATGAACACGTTTTCATACCCGATCGCGCCGTAGCTGATCATAACGCCGATGAGAGCCTCGGACGCGGAAGCCGTGTTCATGTTCGCCGCGACATAGATTTCGCTTCCGCCGAAATACGCGGCGTAACGGTTGTCTGCCGCGAGGTAATGTTCTTCTTTGTCTCCGCGGTATTTCGCCGTCATGACGACGGGCGTCTTTTCTTCGGTATTTGCCAGAAAATAGGATGCAATGCGCTGCATGATGCTCACTTTTCCGCCGCCGTCGTTGCGAAGGTCGAGAAGAAGGGTGCGCTTTGCATCCTGAACATATTGTTCGGCCGCGCGGTCGAATTCTTCCGCCGCGTTGCCCGAAAATTGCACCAGGCGGATATACGCCGCATCTCCCGCGACGAGCTCGTCTTCCGAGACATATGCGCTGACGTCCGTCCAGACCCCTTCGTCTTCATTCCCTTCGCAGATATTCGCGTAAGCCCTGCCGCCTGCCGCGTACAGGACGAAACTTTCGGTATACGTGCGCAGGGTTACGGTTACGATCTCGCAATTTTGCGTATCGTCCGTCGCCGTTTCGGAAAAGCGGAGAACGGCCGTATCCCCTTCGTTGAAGGACGCAAGCTGTTCTTCCACCGCGGAGGAGGTAAACGTATCCGCAATCGTCTGCTCGGAGCTGCCCACGCCCGTGAGGAACATGCCCGCGGACGCTTTGCCCGTATAAAAGAGAGGAGAATTGATCGCGACTTTGTAAAGTTTGTTGGTATTGCCGAAAAAGGACATGCCCGTGCCCGTCTTGATCCCCTTATCCGAATTGACGACCGCGTCATATTCTTCCGCCGTGTAATAGCACGAATATTGGTCGAGCAGAGTTTCCGCCCCGTCGATCGCCGCCTGCCAGAACTCGTCGTCGCCGATCTCCTGATAGTAATCGGACTGCACTTTGTCTTTGAACCACAGCAGAGAGCGAAGCCCGCCGTCCAGCGTGAGATAATAGGTGAAATAGCCGGCTAAAAACAGCAGGACGGCTGCCGCTACGGCGGCCGCCGCCAATAAGATCTTTTTTAAAGCGTTCGGTTTTTTCCGTTGGGTTTTGTTTTGTTCCTGCTCCATAATACTCCTTTATTTTTCCTTTCCGAACGTCTGCCACGGGAGAGGCATGAACGCGGAAAGGGGCATGGTTTCGACGGGATCGGCGCCGACGAGAAACTCAGCCTTCGCGTTTTCGGGCGAAAGCTGGAGCAAAAACTCGCGGCAGCTGCCGCAGGGCGTCATCAGGGAACCGTCCTCCCCCACGCACACGGCGCGGCGGAAAACCGTTTCTCCGTCGGTTACCATCGAAGACGCGGCATTGCGCTCGGCACAGAAGCCCAGCCCGCACGCGAGATCGAGATTGACGCCGCAATAATATTTACCGTTCGCCCCTTCCAATACCGCGCTGACGTATCCCGCCGAAAAATATTTGCCGTACTGCCTGGGAGCAAGTTTTTCGCGCGCGAGGGCGAGCATCTGTTCGTACGTCATAAAGTATATCCCCTTTTTCGGAAAATATCGCAAGCGCGCATCCCGCACGGAATGCGCGGGCGTTTAAATGCGGGCGAGCCCCTCTTTTTTTGCCTGTTCGGCCACGGCCTTCGCCACGGCGGGAGCGACGCGCGCGTCAAAAGGTGAAGGAATGACGCAGTCGCGGGAAAGGTCGCTGCCGACGAGATCGGCAAGCGCGCGGGCCGCGGCGACCTTCATCCCTTCGCTGATGTCCTTGGCGCGCACGTCGAGCGCGCCGCGGAACACGCCGGGGAATGCCAGGACGTTGTTGATCTGGTTGGGGAAATCGCTCCGCCCCGTGCCGACGACGAAAGCTCCCGCCGCAAGCGCCTCTTCGGGGTAAATTTCCGGTTCCGGATTTGCCATTGCGAAGACGACGCTCTTTTCCGCCATGCTTCGGACCATTTCGCCGGTCAGCTGGCGGGGCGCGGAGACGCCGACGAACACGTCCGCCCCTTTCACGGCGTCGGCAAGCGCGCCGCGGAGACGGCCGGGATTGGTGATCTTTGCCATTTCCGCCTGCGCCGAGGTGAGCCACGCTTCGCCTTCGCAGACGATCCCCTGCCGGTCTACGAGGGTTACGTCGCCCGCGCCGCTTTCCAACAGCAGCTTCGCGATGGCGATGCCGGCGCTGCCCGCGCCGCAGACGACGATCTTTGCCGCGGAAAGGCTTTTACCCGCCAATCTGAGCGCGTTCAGCAGCGCCGCCGCGACTACGATGGCGGTGCCGTGCTGATCGTCGTGGAATACGGGTATGTCCAGCTTTTCTTTGAGGCGGCGCTCGACGGCGAAACATTTGGGAGCGCAGATATCTTCCAGATTGATGCCGCCGAAGGAAGGGGCGATCATTTCGACCGTTTTGACGATATCTTCCTCGCTTTGGCCGGAAAGCACGATGGGAACGGCGTCGATGCCGGCAAATTCGCGGAAGAGGATGCTCTTGCCCTCCATGACGGGAAGGCCCGCGAGGCCGCCGATGTTGCCGAGGCCCAGGACGGCGCTGCCGTCCGAAACGACGGCGACGGTGTTCCATTTCCGCGTATACGTATACGCGGAATCGGGATTTTTCGCGATCTCACGGCAGGGCTGCGCCACGCCGGGGGTGTAGGCCACCGACAGTGCGTGTTTATCTTTGACTTCGACGAGGGACCTTACCTCGTATTTGCCGCGGAGCGCGGCGTGCAGGCGCAGCGATTCTTCGTAAACGTCCATAATATCTCCTTTCTGCGGGCAGCGCCCGCGCGTTTATACCAGTTTGTGCAGTATGGTGATCAGGCGGAAAGTAACCGCGTCCGAAAACTTGCGCAGGTTGAGACCGGTAACGCGCTCGATCTTATCCAGACGGTACATGAGCGTGTTGCGGTGCATATAGAGGTTGCGCGACGTTTCGCTGACGTTGAGGCTGTTTTCCAAAAATTCTTCGGCGGTGTTGACCATATCTTCGTCTTTGAGGAGCTCGCGCGCGTCCCCTTCGAGCAGAACGGAGAGATATTCGCCGAGCTTGGATTCGGGTATGTCTTCGAGCATGCGGATGAGCAAAAATTCGCGGTACGTATGCACGTTCCCCTTTGAATTGAAGGTGCCGCTCATGCGCAGCGCCGCCGCCGCCTGTTGGTACGAAACGCCGACGTCGTCGAATTTTTTGACGACCCCGCCCACGCCTACGTGCGCTTTGACGCCCAGCTCTTCCAACAGCGAGCGCACGAGAAAGGAGGCGAAATCCGCGGCGGACTGATATTCCGACGTTTCCTCCACGAATTTGACGAACGCGCATTCCCTGCCCGAGACCGTAACGGCGCAGTCCGCCTCGTTTTCGGCGTACTGGGACAGGAGCGCGATGGTATCCGCGGGCTTCCCTTCCGCCGAAACGGCGAGCGCGAAGCAAGGGAGGTCGGGCACGGAGTACTTCAAGCGGTATTTTTCCGTATCGGCGGGGGTGCACTCGCCGAGCAATATGCGCTTTAAAAATTCGCCCCGCGGCAAATTCAGGGCGCGGCTGGACGAATTCTCGATCATATCCGCGAGGAGATAGGCGTAATTTTTTTCCACCTTCCCCGCCCCTTTGATGGAACAGAGGATCTTTGCCGACTTATACAGCGCCCAAAAATACGTTTCTCCCGCGGCGGGGTCCTGACGGATCCCTTCGAACTCGGTAAAGGCGGGCTTCCCCGCACCGGAAACGGGCGCGCCGTCCGCCGTATACACCGCGACTTCGATGCCCGTATTTTCCTGCACGCCGCGCAGAACTTTTTTTAATTCGTTGACCATTTTACCCCCGTAAGCGCGGCGGACACGGCCGCGCGGGCGATTTTCTCGCTTTATTATAGCGCAAAAAAGGACAAATATCAATAAAATTTTGAAAGGCGGGGTAAATTTGCATAAATTTTCGTGCGGATTACACATTCTAAGGGTGCATTGCCGCGCACAGTGATACGGCCGTTCCGAGAAAAATTTCTCGCACTCGGCCGTACTTTTCCGGCTTTACACTTGACACTTTTTCTCTTATATAGTAAAATTATACATGTAGAAGTTCCGATGCTTTCGGGACCGGCGGGATTTATCCGCTCGATCAAAATAAAAACAGGGGTGTATTTTTTATGGCAAACAACGAGATTGCCGCCGCCGAAGAAAAAAAACAGAGCAAGGCTTTCCAACTGGTGCTTTCGCTGCTGATCTTTGCCGGCTTTGTGGTATTTTTATTCGTACCCGACCTGCCCGTGTTCGAAACCAGCCTGTGGACGCAGGTCCTCAACCTGTTTAAGGGCGAATTCGATTACGGAAATTTGTTGAAGGCGGCGATGTTCGCGGCGGTCGGAACGTATGCCGTTCTGCTCGTGTGCACGGTGGCTTCCTTCTTCTGCAAGCGCAGCGGCGCGCGCGCCCTGAATTTTATAAAGTCGTTGGTGGCCGTACTGGCTGCGGTATTCTTTGCGTATGCTGTTTCCGACCAGTTCATTCTCCCGATCTCGGCGATCTTCCGCAGCGACGATACGTATTTCGCGCTGAACGCGGTTTCCTTCTCGCTCGCGCTGGGATTGCTGGCGCTGATCGTTTTGAGCTTTTCCGCGTACAAAGGATTCGGCGCGGTAAAGCTGATCTTCCTTTTGCTCGGCGCGGCGTTCTTCGTATTCTGCGAGAAGGCCTTTATCGGAACGTATGTCCTGCGCGATCTGTTCGGCGGCATCGAACTTACCGAAGGCACGCTGAATGCCATTACCGAAATCTGCTTTGCGGCGCTTGCCTGGGCCGTGCTCGTGAACGGCGTTTTTGCCGTGCTTGCGCTCATCTTCCCCCGTACGGGCGTGATCGACGTGATCCGCTCGGCAATCGTGTTCGTCCTCGCGGTCGCCGCGGCCGTCTTGCTGGGCGTATACGATTCCTTCTCGAACCTGTTCGATTATACGGGCACAGTGGCCTTTGCCGCGATCGCGATCGTGCAGCTGATCTATGCCATCGCCGTCGCCGCGGTATTGCATGCGAAAAATAAGAAGAAAGCCGCCGCGGAGGACGCGGAAGACGCGCAGTTCGTAACAGACGCGAACAACCAGATGGCCGTGCGCGGATGGGAAGCGCCGGCGGAACCGCAGCCCGCGGCCGCGGTACAGCCCGAACCCGTGCCCGACGCAAAGGCGCAGGCGGAGGCGGAACGCACAAATAAAGCGTTCGAAGACGCGGCGCAGATCTCCATCGAAGAGATCGAAAAAGAAAACTCTTCCGATTCCAACGATTACGACGATATCATTCGGGATAAAGCGGCGGAAAATGCGGAGCCCGAAGAGGAAAAGCCCTTCGACTTCGAACAGGCGAAATACGACGGCAATTTCAACCGCGCCTATCAGGAGTTTGCGGAACAGGAAGAGCGCAAAAAGGAAGAGACGAAACAGGAGGAGCCGCAACAGCAACCCTATTACGGATACGCTTCCGGCTATCAGCAGCCCAATTACCAGCAGCCTCCTTATTACGGCGCTCAGCAGCCGTATGCTCCCCCCTATGCGCAGCAGAACGCGGCGCCCTATTATGCGCCCGGCTATATCCCCGACGCATTCCTCAGCAGCCTGACCCCTGCCGAACGCGACGAATTCGACCGCTTGTTCATATCCCGCATTTACGGCGACAACAAGCGCCTGCCCGCTTACCGCGTGGGCGGAGACAACCGCGAATTCTTTACGAAGATATTCGTATTCATGGGCAGATACCGCAACGTAATTACCGACGGATTGCTGGAAAAGATCTACAATTACAGCAACTCGATCCGTTAAACGGCGCACAAAAAGCTCCCTGCTTTGAGCGGGGAGCTTTTTTAATGCCTGAAAATTCCTTTGACATCCTTCCGGACGTTTACAATTTTTTATTCCCTTTGGGTACGAGCATATTGATTTTTTTCGGCAGCACGTCGACGACGACTTTGCCCGCGACTCCCTTTTCCCCGTCGAAATTCCAGACCACGTTTTCCCCCGTGCTGATTTCGAAATGCGAACCTTCCATGCGAATGATCTGCTTTTCGCGTACCCGATAACCGCGCAAAAACAGATGCGCCAATGCAATGTATACTCGTATTTTGTTAAAAAAATTGGGATTTTTGCGCTGACGGATAATCGCGACTTCGATTTTGCCGTCCCGCATGCTGCTCTGTTTGTTCAGGCGCATGCCCGCCACGTATTTTCCGTTCATCAGCATAACAAACACGCTTTCCGTCCGTTCGCGCCTGTCCCGTTCCGCTATATCCACCTCAAAAATATCGAACTTCAGATTCTTTTTTATGCCTTCGACGCCGTATGCGATGCGCCCGATCATCTTTTTTTCTGACTGCGGCGTCGTGTACGGCGCACTTGTAAATGCGCCCGCCGCCACGACGTACATTGCGTATCGGTCATTGATCTTCATGCAGTCGAGCATGGCGTTTTCGCCCGAAGTGATCACCTTCAAAGCGCCCCTCAACCGCTTGGGTATCTTTAAAGAATGCGCCACATCGTTGACGGTGCCGCTGGGAATATACCCCAATTCCGGCATGTGCCCCGCGCTGCATACGCCCTGCACGACCTCATTGACCGAACCGTCGCCGCCCGAAAAGACGATCGCGTCGTACTTTTCGGCACATTCCGCGGCGATGCGCGTCATATCGCCGGCCTGCTTCGTTTGGCGCACGTCCACGATTTCATACTTCCCTTCCAAAGCTCGCACGATGGTATCGAGTTTTTTGGAAATTCTGCCCCGGCCGCTTACAGGATTGTACACGAACAAACACCGCATCTCTATCCGCTCTTCCTTACAAATTTTCATTTATTATACATAAAAATATGCGCTTTGGCAAATAAAAGCGGGCATTTTCGCCGTAAAAGGATTTAAATCCCGATTCCTTTAAAAAACACTTTCTTTTCGGAAGATTTTCGTTTATAATAACTCTATAAAAGACGGCGCCGCGACGGCGCAAACGAGGCGGTAAAAATGAATTATCACATCGGCAACATGCTCATTTACCAGGAATTCAACGATTCGAACGAGTGCCCTCTGTGCCGGATACGAAATATCCTCGAAAAAAGGCTGACGGATCAATACCTCAACGAATCGGTGATGGAAGATTTCCAACGGCGTTTGGTAAACGAGCGCGGATTTTGCATGCATCATACAAAAATGATGCACGCGCGCCAGAATAAACTTTCGCTGGCGCTGCAGCACATCACCAGACTGACCGCTTTAAAGGGAAAACTGGAAATTACCGCCGATCCGAAAACAGCGGCAAAAATGGCGGAAACGTTTGAGCATTGCGGACAGACCTGCGTGATCTGCGACGGCGTTGAAGTCAACATGATCCGATATTACAAGACCGTAGCGGAAATGTTCTGCGCGGAACCGGATTTTAAAGAGACCCTGCAAAAAACAAACGGATTTTGTTTGGAGCATTTCGGCTGCCTTTTAAAATACGCGCAGTTTGCGAAAAACAGAAAAAAAGACTACATCTATACGCTTACGAAACTGCAAAAGGAACAGCTGGAAAAACTGTTGGCCGATTTGAATTGGTTTGCCGCCAAACATGATTACCGCAATGCGGAAAAGCCCTGGAACGGGGCGGAAAAAGCACTGGAACGTTCCATTCTGAAATTGCACGGCGAAGAGGCCAAGTAACCGTGCCCGCCGAACTTAATAAAAAATTAAAAATTTTTCGGTATAATTAAAAAACAGGCGCCGCGCCTCTCCGTCGGCAAAATTATCGACAGTTGTCGCGAAAGTCTTTTATATTCGTTGACATTCGCCCCGGCAAAGGGTATAATAGACGTATAAATTCGGCCGTGTCAAAGCGGAGGGCTTCATGGGCAGAAGAGATAAACGTACTCTGAAAACGGTAAAGGCGGTTCAGACGACGGCATTGAAACTGATGTGCCGCAAGCGCATAGGCGAGATCAAAATCGTGGAACTGTGCGCGGAAGCAGACATCAACCGCACGACTTTTTACCTGCACTTCGACAGCGTTGCCGGCGTGCTCGAATCATTGAAAAACGAGATCGTGGAACGGGTTTTCTCTGAATCGGAACAGGGCGGAACGATCGATCTTACACACATCGAAAATCCTCTCCCTTTTCTCACCGCCTGCACGGATATATTGAATTCGTACGAATACTTTGAAGAATTTGTGCGCGGCGGGCCCAACGCGGATATGTTTCTGACCGACCTGAAAGACAGCTTCGCACAGAGAGTTTTCCGTTCATACGTCGATTCTGACGGGAAAAATGCACAGGACGCCATATTTGTGATCCGTTTTCTCACGGCGGGCGTTCTCGACATATATACGGAATGGCTGAAAACGGACAAACAAGTTCCGTTCCTGACAATTTTAAGCAAATGCGCCCCGATCGTATCGGCGGGGCAGAACATTCTGGCCAATGCGGCGAGAATGCGGTAAAACAAACAATAAGGTTAAGAAAGCGGAGAGAGTTCAATGCGGGTAGCCGTTATAGCGGACGTACTCGGCGAAGAGAATAACGGAACGTCGATTACTGTCAAAAGACTCATCAAATATTTAAAAGAACGCGGGCACGAAGTACTCGTCGTTTCCCCCGGAAATACATGCGAAGAGGGATATTATTCGGTCGATAAGATCGATTTTAAAATGTTCAACAACTACGTGCAGAAAAACGGAGTCGTGCTGGCGAAACCCAACGAATCTCTGCTTCGCGACGTCATCGCCAAAAGCGACGTAGTGCACGTGCTGATGCCTTTCCCCCTCGGCCGGGCGGCAGTCCGGCTGTGCCGCGAAATGCAGAAACCGGTTACGACCGCCTTTCACGTGCAGCCGGAAAACGTGAGCAGTCATTTCTTCCTGCAAAAAAGCAAACCGGTCAACAACTATATTTATAAGAATTTTCTGAAAGGTTTCTATAAATATACCGAATATATCCACTGCCCTACCGAGTTTATCGCGAACCAGCTGCGGGCACACGGATACACGCAGGATCTCCGCGTGATTTCCAACGGCGTCGACCCCGCCTTCGTTCCGGGGAACGCCCCGAAACCGCCGCAGTATGCCGATAAATTCTGTATTCTTTCGACCGGACGATTGGTAAAAGAAAAGAGCCACGTCGAGCTCGTAAAGGCAATCGCCAAATCGAAACATGCGGATAATATCCAGCTTTTCATTGCCGGCGACGGCCCGCAGAAAAAGAAGCTTTTAAAACTTGCAAAAAAGCTGAAAAATCCTCCCGAAATTGCCTTTCGTTCCAAAGAAGAACTGGTCAATATCATCCATTTTTGCGACCTGTACGTTCATCCCGCCTATGCGGAGATCGAATCGATCGCCTGCGTAGAGGCAATTACGTGCGGGCTTGTACCCGTCATTTCCGACAGCAAAATGTCTGCCGCGCGATTTTTTGCGCAGAACAAGAGCAACCTGTATAAATCCGGAAACGTCGAAGATCTCGCGAAAAAGATCGACTATTTGCTCGACCGCCCGGAGACGCGCGCTCGCCAGCGCGAACAATATATCCGTTACGCCGAACGCTTCCGCATCGACAAGTGCATCGACAAGATGATCCAAATGTTTGAGGATGCGATCGCCGGAATACATCGCTGAACGGAGCCCCGAAAAACATGCACGGCAAAACAATGCAGAAGGGAGCAACGCCGCAGATAGCGCGTTATTTGCGGCCTTCCGAACAAAAAATGACCCTTTCGAAAGCGGTGATCGTCTATATGCTCGGCGGGGCGCTCGGAACCCTTTGGGAGGTCATTTTCAACCTCATAAAGCTGCACCGATACGTCGAATGCAGCGGGAGTGTTTTTACCCCCTTTAACCCCGTATACGGCTGCGGAGCGCTCGTGATCGTGCTCTGCCTGCGCAAATTCCGCCGCCCCGAACAGGTGTTCTTTTTGGGAGCGATTGCCGGCGGGGCGGTCGAATATTTTTTAAGCTATTGCGAAGAGACCATACTCGGTACGCGTTCTTGGAATTACGAAAAATGGCTTTGGGACATCAACGGCAGAACGACCGTGCCGATCATGATCGTTTGGGGCATCCTGTGCATGGTCGTCGTTTTTCTGATCTACCGCCCCTTGAACAAAGTATTCGAATCTCTTCCGAAAAAGGCGTTCCGCATCGTCGGCTGGTGTTGTTTGGCCCTGTTGGCCGTCGATATGTTTTTTACCGTGTCGGCGCTTTTTCGATATGCCGCGCGTGCCGCGGAAAGCGCGCCGCTGACCGCGTTCGGAGAATGGATCGACAAAATTTTTCCGGATTCATTTATGAAGAAGCGATTCCCGAGCATGAAATTCCGCTGAGCGGCCTCTGCCTTACAACAGAGCCGCTCAGTTTTCTTTATCCTCCGATATTTCTTCCGGGAACATGCTCCGCGCGATTTCCGCCGTATCCGAAAAATACGGCTTCCTTTGGAACGCTTTCCAAAACCTCGGCAAATTTTCCGCCTTCACTTCCCTCCCGCGGCACGGCGTTGCCGTCGTTTCCTTCCCATCGTCTGCCGTTATAAATCTACTTCGGAACACGCTGCACGGCACTTCCCTCCGTTTTTTGAAGTTTATATGTCCCTTTTGGGAACATATCAAGCTTTTTGCGCCGTTTTGGAACATACTATATGTATGTTTAAAGATCGTCTGAAAGAATTGCGTCTGGAAAAGTCCCTCAAACAAGAAGATCTGGCAAAAGAGCTCGGCGTAAGCCGCGGAGCTTTGGCAAAATGGGAGAACGGCTCGCGGGAGACCAATTTTGCCATGTTGGTGAAGATCGCCGAATTTTTCGACGTTACTACCGATTACCTGTTAGGAAGAACCGATTGCTGATTTTTCCGGCCGATATCCGTGCGCAAAAAAACCGCGGCACAAATGCCGCGGCTGTTTTGCCCGTCCTTTTTTATCCTTCCTATACTCTTTCTTTACCGTTCGCTTCGGCTGACCGATTCGATCGCAACCGAACCGCCCCGCACCGCTTCCATGCGCGTGGAAAAGTACTTTTTATAATAGCGCAGTACATCGTCGTTTTCCGACTCCGTCTTCAGGCTTTCCAGGATCAGCGCGTTCTTATCGTAATCGCAGACATTTACCCCGAATACTTTTGCCGACCGGAAAATTTCTTCGATCTCCTCCTTTTTCAGACTGTGCATCTTGATAAAGAGGATCTCTTTTTTATGGATGGGCAGATCGGTAAAATCCAATACCTTGATAACTTCGACGCTGCGGTTGAGCTGTTTTTTGATCTGCTCGAACGTCTTATCGTCCCCTCGAAGGCTGATCGTCATGCGGGAAATGGTCGGATCTTCGGTTTCGCCCACCGTTAAACTCAAGAGGTTGTACGATTTGCCCGAAAACAGCCCGGAAATTTTTGCCAGCACGCCGACGTCGTTTTCCACGTACAGCGAGATCCACCTCTTTTTCAATTGATCCATATCACTTTTTCTCCTTGCCGTATTCGGTGATCATATCCGAAAGGGCGTTGCCGCCCGGTACCATCGGAAGAATGTTTGCCTCGCGCTCGATGACAAATTCGATCAGCGTCGGGGCTTTTGTATTCTTTTTCGCCTGCTCGAATGCCGAATCGATCTGTCCGCGCTCGGTTACGCGGATACCTTCGATGCCGTAACTTTCGGCAAGTTTTACGAAATCGGGGATATACGGAGGGCACTTCGCGCTCGGATGCGAGCACCAATCGCCGCAGCTGCGCCTCTTTTCGAGGCAGGTACAGGAATATCTCCCCCCGTAAAACATCTCCTGCCACTGGCGCACGTTGCCGAGGTATGAATTATTGAGGACGCAAATGACGATGGGCAATTCTTCGCAGACGGCGGTGGCGAGTTCCTGCTCGTTCATCTGAAAACCTCCGTCTCCGGAAACGCTGACCACCGGAAGATCGGGGCAGCCGAGTTTTGCGCCGACAGCCGACGGAAGGCCGAATCCCATCGTCCCCAAACCTCCCGAAGTGATCAGGCGGCTCTTCCCCCGAAGCTGCAAAAACTGCGTCGTCCACATCTGATTCTGCCCTACGTCCGTCGTTACGATCGCTTCGGAAAAATTCCGGTTGATGCCTTCGATCACGTCCTGCGGGGTAAACAAAGCGCCTGAAGAGGCCATGCGGATAGGGTGCTCGGCCTTTAAATTTTGCAGGCGCTCCACCCAATCCCCCGTACGCGCGGGAACTTTGGCTATTTCGGAAAATTTCACGATCGCTTCCTTCGCATCCGCGACAATGGGGACGTCGACGACGATATTGCGCGAAATAGACGCCGCATCGATATCGATGTGTATGATCTTTGCTCCCTTCGCGAATTCACTGATCTTGCCCGTAATGCGGTCGTTAAAGCGGGTGCCGATCGAGAAAAGCAGGTCGCATTCGGTAACCGCAGTGTTTGCGGCTACATTCCCGTGCATGCCCATATTGCCGATAAACAGCGGATGGTCGGTCGGGAGCGCGCCCTTTCCCATAATGGTGGTTACGACGGGAACGTTCAGCGCCTCGGCAAGCCGGGTCATCTCCGCATTTGCGCGCGAGACGTTTACGCCGCCGCCCGCCAAAAACAGCGGCCTTTTGGCGTTCGCAAGCATTTCGGCAGCCTTTTTCAATTGTCCCATATGTACGCCCGACGAGGGTTTATAGCCGCGGATAGAGACTTCGGAGGGGTATTCGTCGCTGCCGAGTTCCTGCTGGATATCTTTCGGAAAATCGACAAGCACCGGCCCGGGCTTTCCCGTTCTGGCGATATAAAACGCCTCTTTGATAATGCGCCCGAGGTCCTCGCGCCTGCGCACGGTTACCGCATATTTGCAGATGCTGCGGCAGATGCCGACAATATCCACCTCCTGGAAAGCGTCGTTTCCGATCAGATTGGTAGGGACCTGACCCGTAAAACATACGAGAGGCACGCTGTCGAAATTGGCGGTAGCGATCCCCGTAACGAGATTGGTCGCGCCCGGCCCGCTGGTAACGAGGCAAACGCCCGTTTTGCCGGTAGCGCGCGCGTATCCGTCCGCCGCATGAACGAGCCCCTGCTCGTGGCGGGGCAAGATCACGCGAAACGATTTTTCGCCGTACAGGGCGTCGAACAGATCGATCGCCATTCCGCCCGGATAGGCGAACAGCGTGTCGACCCCTTCCGCAACGAGCGCCTTAATAAACAGCTGCGTTCCTTTGATCTTCATTCCGTAACCTCCTGCCGAATTCCGATGGAGAATCCAAAAATCGCCCTGAACGGCCATTCGGCCGTTCAGGGCGATCGTTCAACCGCGTTACCACCTGAATTCGGAATAATGAATTATATTCCGCACTTAATCCGATGCGGACGCACTGTCGCGTCGATATCGGTTCCCCTGTAACGGAAGGACCCGTCGAAGCCTACTCGTTTGCCTTTCGGTTCGCCGCTCGGAGGCTACCTTCGCCGCTTTTCCGTAAGGACTTGCACCGGCCGTCCTCTCTCTGAAAACCTGAAAAGCGGGTACTCCTCCCCGTCATAGCGTTTTTCTTAGAATTGCAAGTATAATACCATACCGACGCGCAATTGTCAATTATTTTTCCGAAAATTTTAAAACCGGCATATTTTCCGCCCCCTTTAAATCACGGGCATCGATTTAAGGCCGAGAATTTTTTCCAATTCGTACGAAGGGACATATACACAGCTCTCTTCCTCACCTTCCCGCACGGAAACCGCATAATACGGCTTCACGTATTTCATGCCGTATTGGCTCGCGCGGATCTTAAACTGTTTATAAGGCGGTTTGTTGAACGGAACGGCCTTATTCCAAAAGGTCAAATTGACGCTTTTGTTGATTTTATAGATGCACACGAAGGAGGAAAGAGGGATCGAGTATACCGCTTCCGGCCGCGCAAAGCAAAGGCAATCTCCGTTCAGGTAAACATAAAAAGGAATGTTATAAAACCTGCCGTTTCGGCGCCGCGGCCGTATCTTTCCGTCCTTCCCGATCTTATAAAGCTCTGCGAGGACGTCCACCTCCGGCGCACCGGCGGGAATACATAAACTTTCCTTTATACGGCCGAGAGCTTTTTGCACCCGCGCGTCCGCATTCTTATACTCGACGTTGTCCGCGATGTGTTTTTTGCGGATCGCGCAAAGCGCAAACAGCGCGATCCCCAAAACAACCGCGCCGGTTCCCACATAGACCGCCCAGGGAAATTTGCCGTACATTTCCGCCCAGGACTCATCGTCCCCGGGAAGCACGAAAACGGCGAGTACAAATATCCCTCCCACCAAAAACAACTCGGCAAGGAGCAACAGCCACCAAGGCGCGGCCTTTTTTTTCACGGACTGTAAATTCTTTTCGCTTGCATCGAGTTCTTTGCTCGCCGATGCTTCCGCGCGAGCCGTAATATATTTCGCACCGTTTGCGCTGAAAGCGCCCTCTCCTTCATGCGAATTCAGGTTAAACGCAAACAAATTTTTCATATTCTTCCCCTGTTAAAAAAGGCGGGTACAGCATACCCGCCTTTCGCCGATCTGCCGAATCTTTTCGGCTTTTTCGCTCTTTAAACGATATATTTGTCTTCTGCGGCAGGCGCTTCGTCGAGTTCTTGCCTTTTCGCCTCGTAACCGGGCTTGCCCAAAAGCGCGTATGTGGCCTGCTTGCCCGCTTCCACTCCGGGCTGATTGAAGGTATCGATATTGAACATAGCGCCCGCATACGCCGTTTGCAGCTCGAACAGATACATCAGCTCGCCGAGGGTGAACTCGTTCACTTCGGGAAGCCAGATCGTGTAGTTTTGGCGGCCCGCTTTCGCCAAGGCATACGCCGTCGCTTTATTTTCCGCCGCGATCAGTTCGTTCATCGTATGCCCGCCGAGGAATGACACGTCCGGAATATCTTCGCAGCCGTGCGGGATCGCCACTTCCTTGCGATAGTTTTCGACGGAAAGGAAGGTAACCACTTTATCAAAGGGACCTTCGGTATACAGCTGGACCTGCGAATGCTGATCGGTTACGCCCAGCGATTTTACCGGCGTCTGCCCCACGTTGCAGGCCTTGCCGTCGAGCGTAACGTTTTTGCCCAAACTTTCGGCCCACAGCTGGCAATACCAGTCGGACATGAGTTTTAAACTGTCGGCATACGGCATCATGACGCCTACGTTCTTGCCGCGCTTCATTGCCATGTACTGCAATACCGCGCATGCGAGAGCGGGGTTGCGCGCGACGGAAGGTTTGTTGCAGATACCGTCCATATACGCCGCGCCCGTAAGCATCGCTTTGATATCCAGCCCCAAAACCGCGGCAGGAAGAAGGCCGACGGGGCAGAGTTCGGAAAATCTGCCGCCCACGCCGTCGGGAATATAAAAAGTTTTATAGCCGTGCTGTTTTGCAAGTTTGATGAGGTTGCCCTTTTTCTCGTCCGTGGTGGCGATGATGTTCGCGTTCGCCTTATCTCCCAAAACCTTGGTCAGAATATCGTTGATCACGAGGTACTGCGTCATCGTTTCGCTCGTTGCGCCCGACTTCGTGATCACGTTGAAACAGGTCTTCTCCGGCTCGATGACGTCCAAAAGCGCCGCCATGCGTTCGGGATCTACGTTGTCTTCCACATAAAATTTCGGGCCTTTCCTCTTGGAAGGAGCAAGGTCGTTATAATGCAGGTGGCACAGGGCGTTGAACACGGCGATGGGGCCGAGTGCGCTGCCGCCGATGCCGAGCACGACGAAATATTTGAATTTGCGGCGCACTTCCTTTGCCGTCGCAATGATATCTTCGACGATCTCTTTCTGGTTGTACGGAAGCTCCGTCCATCCCATCATCCCTTTGCCGCGGTTTTCGGCAACGTAATCGAAAGCGTCCGCCGCGATCTCCTTCATTTCGGCGAGTTCGGAATCCTTAAACCCGTCGGCACCGATGAACTTTTTCATCATGTAATTGTAGTCGACCGTGAGTCGCATGCTGTTGCGCCATTCTTTATTCCTGTAATTCATAACAAGACCTCCGTTTTGAATGCGTATGCTGGCGGCGGACCGCTTGATCCACCGCCTTCTATTTTAGAGCAAAACGGCGCCCGTGTCAACAGTTACGCCCCGATTTAAGCCGAATTTTTGGATTTTATATCTTCTCGCTCCGTATTTGCGCCGCAACGTACGCCTTCATGCAAAACGGCCTGCCGGACGTTCTTCCGAGCAATAAGCGCGGCGGCCGCAAAAATTCCCTGCAAGCGCAAAATTCCGCGATATAAAAGAAAAGGGCGCACTCTCTGCGCCCCTTCTTCAGCCGATTTTATAAATTATTTCGTCGAGATAATCGCACGATCTCTTTAATTCCGCGTATTCGCCGTAGTCGCCCGCATACACTTCGATCAGCGCCGCGCCGTCGAACCCCGCGTCTTTCAGGCGGCGCAGGCATTCTTCGAAATCAAAGATCCCCCTTCCGGGCAGGCAGATGCTGCCCGTTTCGGTTACGTCCGAAAGATGTACGTGCGAGATCGCCCCCTCCATATCCTTGATATACATCGGATACGGATACCCCGAAAGCCTCGCCTGCTTTACGTCGAGAACACCCAAAAGGCCCGGACAGCGCGCCTTTAACGGGCTGAAGATGCCGGGTTCGTTGTACATTGCCCAGTGCACGTTTTCCAAACAAAGGCGAACGGAATGCGCGGCGCACGCCGCGGATATTTCGTTGAGGGAAGCGCCCAACTTCCCGAAATCGGATGGCACGGAATTCTTTTTCAGGCGCGTTATTCCGTGAAAAGTATACCGTTCCGCCCCAAAAATATGGGCAGAGCGCATTGCTCCGCCGAGAATTTCAAACGCATCCCGCTTGGCGCGGGGATGCGCCCCGAACAGCTGCGGCTCGAACTGCGTATTCAGAAGGTGCACCGAATTGATTTTCAGCGAGCCTCTGTGCGAAAGCAGTAAGCGGGCAAATTCTTCCGTATACTCGCTGAGAGTGGTCAGAAACACTTCCGTCGACCGAACGCCCAATCCGTCCAGCACGGAAAGCGCGTCTTCGTTCATTTCCCGCAAAAACAGGGACGCCGTGGAAACCCCCGTATACATTTCTTCATTCCTCCTCAATAAAAAAGGCCGATGAGCTCGTCCGCCGCACCGCGCATCAGATCCTGCTCATGATACAGGGTCATGATCGTAAATCGATCGCGGATCTTATAACACCGGAACAGCATATCGCGCACCGTATCTTCGGAAACGCCTATCTGCGAAAACCGCGTAGGACATCCGAAAGCGCGCAGCACTTCCTCTGCCCGTTCGGGAAGCGGCAGAGCCGCCGCAATGCGCTCGGCTTCTTCCTTTCCGGGAAACGCATGGCGCAACCTGCTCAGACGATGATACATGCACAGGGAGACGATGGTGCCCAGCCCTACCTTTACCCCGTGCAGCGGGATGCGCTCGCCGCGCTTCAGAAAATCCATTTCCAGATAATGCGACATGTGATGTTCCGCGCCGCTCGCGGGGCGGGAATTCCCTGCCAGAACCATAGCGTATCCGGAAACGAGCAAGGCGTTCATCAAATCAGCGATCCCGCCGCGGCCGCCTTCGCGTATATTTCCGAGCGACCGCTCGCATCCTGCGAGCGCAGAGCGCATCAAAGACGCGGCGTTCTCGTTATATGGCTCCCCCTTTAAAACGTGTGCCAATTTCCAGTCGGCAAGGCTGCAATGCTTGGCGAGGATGTCGCCGACCCCCGCCCCCGTCATGATCTTCGGTGCGGAACATAAAATATCAAAATCGATCAGAATATCCGAAACGACGTGCGCGCCTTCGGTGATTTTCTGCCCGTTTTTAATAAGGGGCACGACGCCTGAGGTAAACCCGTCCATGCTCGCCGCCGTCGCGAGAACGCCGCATTCTTTCCCCTGCCGATACGAAACGTATTTTGCGATATCGTTCAATGTGCCCGAACCCACGGCGAGAATATAATCCGCCCTTTCGCCGGCTTCGGCGACCTCTTCGCACGTGCGCTCGTCCGCTACGGGTTCCGATTCCGAAAGGACAAGGGCAAAAGCTTCCGAGCCGCATGCCCGGATCCGGTCGAGAAAGGGAACGGCATACTTTGCCGTGTTCGCATCGCTTACGATCAGCAATTTTTTCTTCGCGGCAGCCGCGCGGAATGCGGGATAAAATTTTTCTGAATAAAACTCTGCGCGCACCCCGAACTTTCGGGAAAGCTCCGTCATTTCTCTGCAAGTATCCATGCGTAAATTGTAACACAACGGCGCCGCGCCGTCAACAATACGCAAAACAAAATCTTGTTGACAGGCTTTTCCATCCATGTTATAATACACGAAAACGGGAGAATAATTATGATGATCTTTCGGCCGTACAAGCATAAAGTACAATATTACGAGACGGACACCATGAAGATCGTGCATCATTCCAACTATGTGCGCTGGATGGAAGAGGCCCGCGTAGATATGCTCGAACAGATGGAGATCGGATACGATAAAATGGAAAAAGCGGGGGTGCTCAGCCCCGTTCTATCCGTTTCCTGCGAGTATAAAGCGATGACGCGTTTCCCCGAAACGGTCGAGATCTGCGCGCGGCTCGCAAAATATACCGGCGTACGATTCGAAGTCGAATATGAAATACGGGGAGCGGACGGAGAGCTCAAAACACTGTGCAGGAGCTCGCACTGTTTTATCGACGAAAGCGGCAGGCCCATCTCGCTGCGCCGCCGTTTTCCCGACTGGGACAAAGTTTTTTCTTCCTGCGTGCAGCAAAGCCTCGTATAGGGCGCGATTGAATCGGAGCCCGCAAACGGTTCGTTTGCGGGCTCCGATTTTTACTTTTTTATTGATTCAATTCTTCTTTAAACGTCTTCCCCGGTTTAAACGACGGCACTTTGCACGCCGCTATTTTGATCCGTTCGCCGGTAGCGGGGTTCACGCCTTCCTTTTCTCCGCGCTCTTTCGCTTCAAAGGTACCGAAGCCGACCAACTGCAGCTTGTCTCCGCGGGAAAGGATGTCCTTCACGTTTGCCACAAACGCATCCAAAAATTTTTCCGCGTCGCTCTTTTTCATTGCGGTATCTTCCGCGAGCTTAGAGATAAATTCGTTTTTGTTCATACATTTTCCTCCTTCGATGAACATTAATATGGAAACATTATAACATGTTACCCAAAATAACGCAACCGTTTGCGGCATTAAATGCCCGAATCAATCCAACTGTACGTCTTCCAGTTCGCGGGAAGGTATTTGTTTCGCCGAGGAATTTACAGATTTTTTGACGCATGCCGCCGCCTTATTGACGGGTATATTCGTTCCGGCCCCCGCCACACAGCCTCCGGGGCAGCCCATGCCCTCGATCAGCGCGCCGTTCAGTTTGCCGAGTTTTGCGAGCAGCAAAATCTTTCGGCAATCCTCCAGACCTTCCACATGCTGGATGTTCACTTCCGTTCCGGGATAGTACTCGCCGATGCATTTTTCGATCGCCCCGGCTACGCCTCCCGCGCAGGCATATCCCCTCCCCGCACCGGTTGCGTCGTCCATCTCCGCACATCGTTCGTACCTTTCAAAATCGATGCCTTTCGCCTCAAAAATCGCGGAGAGTTCTTCGAACGTGATCACGAAATCAACGTCGCTGCGCACCGTGCGCCTGGAGGCCTCCAATTTCTTCGCGGCGCATGGTCCGATAAATACGACGCGGTGGTCGGGATATTTCTTTTTGATCATGCGCGCCGTTGCGACCATCGGCGTAAGCGTGCGCGAGATCTTATCCGCCGATTCGGGGAAATACCGCTTGATCAGCATGGCCCAGGCAGGGCAACAGGAGGTAAGCATAAAAGGGATCTTGCCCGACTTCACTTCCGTTGCGTAATGATGCGCTTCGATCGCCGCGCCGATGTCGGCACCCAGCGCCACTTCGAATACGTCTTTGAACCCCAACTCCATTAACGCCGCCTTGATCTTGCCGGGCGTCGCTTTATCTCCGAATTGCCCTACATACGACGGGGCGACTTCCGCGACGATCTTATCTCCGCGCCGCAAGGCTCGGATCAGCTGAAAAAACTGCGATTTATCCGCAATCGCCCCGAACGGGCAGCTGACCATGCACATCCCGCAGGATACGCACTTGTCCGGGTTGATCTTGGCGCGGCCGAGATCGTCCGATTCAATGGCTTTTACGCCGCAGGCTTCCGCACAGGGACGGGTATGGTGAGCGATCGCATCATACGGACAGACCGCCTTGCACTTTCCGCAGCGGATACATTTTTCCTGATCGATGACTGATTTTCCGTTTACGATCGAAACGGCTCCTTTCGGGCAAACCGCGGTACAGGGGTGCGCGACACAGCCGCGGCAGTTATCCGTAACCTTATACATATTGGGTGCGCAGGCCGCGCAGGCGGAAGGAATGACCTGCATCAGCGGCGGTTCGTAATATTTATCCGCAATGTCGCTGCCGCGCAGCCCGCTGGTAACGTGCACGGGAGCATCTTCCGGGCGCAGCGAAAGTCCCATCGAGAGGCGAACGCGCTCCGCACAGATAGCGCGTTCGCGCCAAATACTTTCACGGTACAGCGGTTTATCGCCCGGCGTGATCTTATACGGGATCGCCTCGATCACATCCTTGATCTCGTCCTTGTCCGTTTCGAAGGCGACGCGCGCCATCTCCACAAATACTTGGCGGCGCAATTTTTTCAAAGGAGTCAAAAGTCCTCTTTCCATATGATTCTCCAAATAAAATATTCAATTAACTATAAACCTTTCGCAAAATTTTGTCAACCCAACGCGCCTGCCGCTTGCAAAAGGTGCCAAGATACACGCATTCGGCGGTAATTTAATTCACTTTCGGCCCGCACCGAAAAATGCGCGGGGATCCCCCGCGCACATTGCCGCATTTGGTTACAGCCGCCCATACTTTTCCAGCAGATCGCGGCAGAGAGCCGCTTCCTTTTCGGAAAACCTTCTCTGCATGCGAAACTGCCAGTTCCCCTCCGGCACCGACGGCACATTCATGCGGGCGCCGGCGCCGTAGAGCAGAATATCCTGCGCGGGCAGGATGCAGAGCCGCGATCTCGTTGACAGCGCCAGCTCGCGCAGCTGTGCAGCGGCCTCTCGTTTTTTCGAAAATTTTGCAGGAATGCCCGCCGCGCGCAAGAGCGGCCTCGCGAGGTTTTTTAAATTGGAGTATTCCCAGTCCGGCATTTCCTCCAAAAAACCGAGCAAAGTATTGTTGTCGTGCGTGCCCGTATAGCACACCGAATTTTCGCCGATATTCTGCGGCAGATACGGATTCCCCGGATTTCCGTCAAACGCGAACTGAATGATCTTCATTCCGGGAAAACCTGTTCGTTTTAAAAGACGGTAGACGCCGGCATCGAGCGTCCCGAGATCTTCCGCAATAAAATCCAGCGGACCGAGCGCGGCCCGCGCCGCTTCGAACAGTTTGATCCCGGGTCCCTTTTTCCACTTCCCGCCGAGCGCCGTTTCCTCTTCCGCCCCGATTTCGAAATAGCGGTCAAAGCCGCGGAAATGATCGATGCGCACTACGTCGTACAGAGAAAACGCACGGCGGATCCGCTCCGTCCACCAGGCGAACCCTTCCGCTTCATGCGCTTTCCAGTCGTAAACGGGGTTCCCCCAAAGCTGCCCCGTTGCGGAAAAATAATCCGGCGGCACGCCCGCTACTTTCCGGCGGCTGAGATCTTTATTCAGTTTAAAAAGCTGCGGATTTGCCCATACGTCTGCGGAATCGTAAGCGATATACAGCGGGATATCGCCGATAATGCGGATCCCCTGATCGTTCGCATATTTTTTAATCGCGCTCCACTGTTTAAAAAACTCGAATTGTACAAAGAGCCAAAACTCCACTTCTTCTTCATTTTCGCGGCGGAACAGGCCCAGCGCCTGCGGATCCCGAAATTTAAACGGCTTCTTCCAGCGATAAAATCCTTCTCCCATCTTTTCGCGCAGGGCCATAAACAGAGCGTAGTCGGTAAATCCCCCTTCCTCTGCAAAAGCCGCAAAATCGCAGGCGGTGCGGTCAAAGCGCGAAAACGCTTTGCGCAAAAGCCCGATCCGATGCGTCCGCAAAAAGGGAAACGCCGCAAATCCGCCGTTTTCGCGCCTGTGCGCCGCAAGTTCGCCGCGCTTCAGCAGGCCTTCCTCGCAAAGAATATCGAGATCGATCAAATACGGATTGCCGGAAGCGCCGAAAACCGATTGATAGGGCGAATCGCCGTAATCCGTCTGTACGAGCGGCAGGACCTGCCAGTATGCGAACCCCGCTTCCCGCAAAAAATCAATAAACGCGCGCGCCTCTTCCCCCATCGATCCGATGCCGTATTTCCCCGGCAGGGAAGAGACGTGCAGCAAAACGCCGCCTTTCCGTTCCCTCTGCGAAAACTGTGTTTCTGTTTCCATATCGCGTTCCCTCGCTGTTTGTATTCCCTATTATTTTAGCACAAAGTTGCTTTTTTTCAAGCCTTTTTTCAATTTTTTTGTTTTTGCCGAACTCTCGGCAAAACGGGACCTGACGGAATCGCTTGCCTTACGTCCGGTTTTAGGGTATAATCGGTACAAGGGCAAAGGAGGCTTGCATATGCTTGTTCAGATCCGCCATGAAAAACCGTACGGGAAGCGTTTTGAAGTTTGGCATAACGACAAAAAACTGAAAAGCGGCGAAGAATACGATTTGCCCGCAGACAAACTGGATTTGACCTTTTCGGAATACAACCCGGTGCTGAGCCGGTTCTGGTTTTTGCAGATATTTATTAACTTTATCGTCGGGTTGATCAGCGCGTCCTTCGACGATTTTAAAGACGCCCGACGCATGCGCACAGTGATCCGCGTACGCCTTTACGAAATTCAGGATGATGAAATCATCATACGCTTCACGCATTCCGGCACTTCGTATGAAATTGAAGGCGCCGCCCGCTCGGAAGAAACCGAAAACGCCGAAATTCCGCTTCCGCAAGTCGAAAAACGAATTAAAGCGTATAAAATCGGAATCATTGCGATTTCTCTCGCAATACTCGCCGCGATCGCTGCGGCGCTCTGCCTGACATTGATCTGACCGTGCTTTTTCTGCCGATTTTTTATCTTTTGCCGCATTGACGGACGAAAAATATTTTCCGCCGCGGTAAGCAGGCAAAGTAATTTTTGAAAAAACCTATAAAAAACGGTTGATTTTTTTTGCAGATATGGTATAATGATTAAGCTGTATTTATACGTTCTCAGATTTTAACGTTTCGTTACGCTTCGGTCGATGCGATTTGTTTTGCTGAACGCGGTAAATTCAAAAAACTTAGGTCATCTGCTACTGTGGCTCAGTCGGTAGAGCAGCTGATTCGTAATCAGCAGGTCGCCGGTTCAAGTCCGGCCAGTAGCTCCAAACAAAAAGGCGCCCCTTGCGGGCGCTTTTTTGTTTGCGTTTATTGCCTGCGTCTGAACCGTTAGAACGAGGATTAAACAGAGGGGCCCCCGAAAAAAGGCGTACCCCTCTGCGACGGGCTTTTTTAACGCATTTTTTTGGGGAAACAATAGGTCGCCGGTTCAAGTCCGGCCAGTAGCTCCATGCAAAGCTCCGAATAAAAATTCGGAGCTTTTGCTTTGACTACTGCCCGCACTGCCGAAATAACGTGACGCGATTGCGCCTTCGGCGAACAATCGCTGTTCCGTCGCTTCGCTCCTTACAAGTCCGGCCAGTAGCTCCATGCAAAGCTCCGAATAAAAATTCGGAGCTTTTGCTTTGACTACTGCCCGCACTGCCGAAATAACGTGACGCGATTGCGCCTTCGGCGAACAATCGCTGTTCCGTCGCTTCGCTCCTTACAAGTCCGGCCAGTAGCTCCAAACAAAAAGGCGCCCCATTGCGGGCGCTTTTTTGTTTGCGTTTATTGCCTGCGTCTGAACCGTCAGAACGAGGATTAAACAGAGGGGCCCCCAAAAAAAGGCCCCCTCTTTTGCCGCGGAAAAAAGTTTTTTCGTCAAGTTTTATCGGCACCCTATAAGCGGTCAACCTTTTCGGAATCAGGTTCCGCGAAAAATACCGACGGCAGGCGGGGGCGCAAAATGATTGCGCCCCCGCCTGCCGCCTTTTACAAAGAACGATCGTTTTGCTCCTTACCTACCGCGCCGACTGCGCGAAACCGGAAAACCAGGCCTGCAGGCGTTCGAGCAGTTCGGAAAAGGTGATCCCTGCGCTTTGGCAGATCGCATAGACTGCGATGACGAGGCAGACAAAAAGCACAACTTCCAGCACGCCGAGCACGACGCCCCACACCGCGCCGAAATTGCAGCAGCGCCGCGGCGCTTTGACAAACCCTGCCGCGGAAAGGAACAGAGCTATGACCTGCGGCAGAAGCGTCCACCACAGGAACAGCCCCAAACAGGAAAAGGTAAGCGCCGCGGCCCCGTACCCGTTGACCGGCAATCCGCCCTTGACCTCGACGGGATGCCCGTACTTCCCCGCACCCACGACGGAGACGGGCTGTACGGTATTTCCGACGGGAAAACAGGCGGCGGCGTCTTTTGCCCTTCTGCCGCATTTCGGGCAACGCCTTTCGGCGTCTTCCATTACGGTGCCGCACTGTATGCATTGCTTCATCTTTCCGATCACCCCTGCAAAACTATTTTCTTTATTGTATCACAAGTATACTTGTTTGTCAATTATCCATACAAGTTTTGTTGTATAAATAGAGTATGGAAAATAAATTTGCTGAAAACCTGAAGACGCTGCGCGTTGAAAGCGGGCTGTCTCAAAAGAAAATCGCGCTGCTTGCCGGGGTTACGCAACAATGCGTGAGCGAATGGGAAAACAAGAAGATCGAACCGACCTTAACATGTTTGTGGAAACTTGCGGACATCTTTGAAGTGAGCGTCGACGAGCTGATCGGGCGGAAAGAATTTTAACGCCGCCCACATCCGCAGAGGCGGTAAAAAGGTACGCGCACGAAAACTTCTGTGCGCCCTCCCGCGCATTTGCGATAATTTTTTACCGCAACCGGGGCAAATACCGCAACTTTTGTCTGCCTCGCCGCGCAAAGCGGTATTTCTGTGCCCGCCGCATTGTTTGCAAGCACATCCGCCGCGGACGCGGCTCTGCCGAACGACGGCGCGCGGAGACCGCCGCAACGGCTTTATCCCCTACCGCCCCGCAACAGCAGAAAAGAGCGAAACAAAAAACGTGCGGGGATTTTAAAAATACCGCTGAAAAACGCTTGACTTTTAATACTATGCAATGTATAGTATAATGCATAAAGCAGTATGCGAGGCGGCAAAATGGATCCACAACTGAAAAAGGGATTGCTGGACGTGTGCGTGCTTTCCGTCTTACGGCGGGGGGAATCGTACGGATATAAGATTATAACGGACATTGCGCCGTGCATCGAAATATCCGAATCGACGCTGTACCCGATTTTAAAGAGGCTGGAAAGCGCAAAGTGCGTTACGGCGCGCAGCGGCGAATTCAACGGCCGGCTGCGGAAATATTACACCATTACCGAGCGCGGATTGGAAAGGATCCGCGAATTTCTCGAAGATATCCGCGAATTCGGGCGGATATATGCATTTATCACCGACGGAGGCGAACTATGACCAGAAAACAATGGGAAAAGCAGTTAAAAAAGCACCTTTCTTCCCTGCCGAAGGGAGAGAGGGAGAAGATCGTCGACTATTACAGAGAAATCTACGACGACAGAGCGGACGCGGGCTTTGCGGAAGAAGAGATCCTGCGCGAATTCGGAAACCCTGCCGCCGCGGCGCAGCGGCTGACCGACGAAGCGGCCCTGCCGCCAAAAAAGCGAGGGGCGTTCGGAAGATTCTGTTTGGCGGTACTCCCCTTTCTGCTCGTCGGGCTGCCGGCGTTTTTGTGCCTGCTCGCGCTTGCCGTTTGCGGCGCCGCGCTGTTTCTGAGCGGGTTCGCCGTGATCGGCGCGGGGATATTCGACTTTATCTACTTTATCGTGCAGATGTGCGTTTTCGGGGCGACGGGCGCCTATGCGGCGCACCTCGGCATCGGACTCGCCGCGGCGGGGATCGGATTTTTGCTTACGCCGCCCTTTTTGTACCTTACCAAAAAACTGTTTCTGTTTTCGGGGAAAATATTTACGCTGACGGGAAGATACATCCGCGGAAAAAGGCAGGTGGACTGATATGAAAAAATTTACGAAAATTTTTGTAATATTCGGGGTGCTTTTCCTCATTGCGGGCATCGCATTGTTTACGGCGGGCATGACCCTTTCGGACTGGGATTTTTCCAAACTGAACACCGCATTATACGTGCAGCGCGAATATACCGCCGCGGGCAAAGACATCACTTCTCTGCGCGTGGAATTCGAATGCGCCGACATGACCGTGGAAACCTCGGCGGAAACGGATACCATACAAATTTCCTATCCCGTGCGCGTGGACGCGGAGGGGAAAGAACTTTCGCAGGCGGAGTTCGAAATAACGGACGGAACGCTTTGCGTTACGGAGAGAAACGACACGTCGGATTTTCTTTCCTGGAACTTTACGACGCCGAAGGTGCAGGTCGTTTTGCCCATGAAGACGTACGGCAACGCGGAATTCGTTACCGATACGGGAGACATCTGCGCTGACGGGCTTTCCGCGCGGACAATTACCCTGCAGACGGACACGGGCGACATTTCCGCCAAGAACATCGCCGCGGCAGAAAACTTAACACTGCGCACGGATACCGGCAACATCGGAGCGGAAAACGCCGAAGGGAAAAGCGCGGCCATCGGATCCGAGACGGGCGATATCCGTCTGCGCGGGACCTTCCGCGCAGAAAGCGCGCAGGTCCTGGCCGAAACGGGAAATATCGACGCGGAATCATTGGACGCGGATACCGTTCTTTTGCAGACGTCTTTGGGCGATATCTCCGCCGCCGCGGCCGGAAACGCGGACGATTACGCCCTGCGCATCCACACCGATCTCGGAGAACAAAACGTATACGACGCGGAGGGCGGGCCTCGCGCGCTGACCGCGCGGACGGGATCGGGAAATATCCGCATCACATTCATCGGCGCGTAGGCCGATAAATGCATTTTGCGGAAACGGTTTCTTTCGGGCGAGAACAGGCGCGGCTCCCCCGCCGTACAAACGCATCTGTTTGCGGACGAGGCGGGCCAATATGAGCGAAAAGATTTTTATGCGGAGAGGGGCCGCCGCGCATGTATGCGCGGCGGCCCCTCTCTTCGGCAGAGAATGCCGATATTGTCATTTCTCATCGTTCTTCGCCCGGAATTCCTGCATTTCCTGCTCCGTTTTTTTCAATTTCTGCATGAGCAGAGCGAGCTGCGGCTATTTTTTATCTTTATCGGCCTTCGCCTCCGGGCTGTTGTTCGCGGCAGGGTCATTTACCGGTTGAAGCGCCCGAATCTCCTGCGTTAATTTTTCCAACTCCTGAATAAGCCGCTCGATTTGCGGCTGCTCTTTCTTTTCTTTGAGTACTTTTATCAGCGCCAGCCTGTCGTTCACGTCCGACATCAAATCGCGCATTAACCCTGTGTTATCGAGATGCGCAAACAGCGCCATGTAAACGACTAAAAGCAGTACATCGGATATCACCGTGCCGAGCCAAGTCCACCCGCTGACCGCGTCGTTGTTGGCAAACGCGATGCCCATCATGATCAGGGAGAACAAAATACTCAGCCCGGAAAGAACGTACACGATTTTGCTGGCTATTGACTGCAGCCGGTCGTTCCTATCCATTTCATTCATCAATGAATAATTCTTGTTTTCCATCTTTACACCTCTGCAATTTTATTCGATCCGTTTCAAACAGGACCTGTAACCAAAATAGCATAATGGTGCGGAAAAATCAATATTTTCCCCTCTACCAAAGGTTGCGTTTGCTCAACGATCGGTTGATTTTTGAAAACGCCGCTGCCGGAACGCGAAGCGACGCTTCCTTTTTGCCGCGCGCCGCAATTTTTCGGCGCGTCCGACATCTTTATGCGATAAAATAAGCGGGGTCCCGCGCAGAATTGCGCGGGACCCCGCTTTGCACCGATGCGATGTTCCCCTACAAGCTTTCCGTTCGGGCAGCTCCCCGTGAATACAGAAAGAGCGGTGCCCTTCGGCGCCTCTCGAGACAAAACGAGCGGTGCGGTAAATTTAACGGCTCTGCGCCGAATCGGGCGCCGCCCCTTGTTCCGCCCGGGGTTCGGACGTTTGCCGGGCTTGCGCCGATGCGGTATTCTGCTGTAAGATCTGCTCCAACATTTTACTGTTTTTTTCGGCCTTTTCTTCGATATTCAACAGCGTATCGCGCATAATGCGCACGTTGTCGAAGTGGGCAAACATCGCCAATGCGACGAGCGTTCCCAAAACGTCGAATACGATCACTAAGATCCATGCGACGCCCTGATCGGTATATCCCCTGCTGAAAGAGACGATCATCATGATAAACCCGACGATCGCACCGATTGCGGCAAGGACGATGACGATGGCGCGCCCGCGCAATTGCGTATGGTCGTTTTGATTTTTTTCGTACCAAGTTTTGTTTTCCATCTCAGACCCTCCGTTATCATATTTTCTCCGTCCCCATGCCGGAATGCACAATTATAGTAACATATGCTCCGTAAAAATGCAATCCTTTCTCCAAAAAAGAGGCGCAATGTTTATCGGGGACGGAGGACAATTCAAAGTTTTGCTGCCGAAAATAACGCGCGCCTCTGTTAAAAAAAGCCGAGCATTGAATCTCGGCTTTATTCGCAAATCTTTACTTCACGAACAGTATCTTGCGCTCGATAAAGAGATGGTTAACCTTTTTCACGGTTTTTGTCAAATCGTTCTTCGTATTCATTTTACAAACGGATATATTTTCTCAAAGAACGCGCCGCTTATAAGTTTCTTCTTGTAAAGCAGGGCGAATACGCCGTACTCTATCAGAAGAACACCGAGTATGCAACCGATGACGATACCCGCAATCGCGCCGCCCGAAAGTCCTTCGGGTTCTTCGGAAGTTATCTCACCGCCGGGCTGTTCGGGATCTGTCGGCTGGTCGGGATCTGTCGGCTGTTCGGGATCTGTCGGCTCGCTCTCGCTGACCGAGATCGTCAGCTCTACCATAACGGGAGCGTAGTTTGCGGTATCTGCGGCAGTATAGACCGCGACCGCCTTGTGTTCGCCCGCCGTGCCGAATTGCACGTCGCCGTCCGTCCACGCCCAGCCGTCGGGGAGTGTGATATCCGCGACGTTTTGTCCCACGCTTACCGTAAGCTCGGTCGGAGCGGTGTATGACGGAACGCCCTTTTCTATCGTGAGCGTAGCCGTCTTATCGGCAATCGCGTTGTAGTTGGCGTAATCGCCCGTAAACGAAGCGGTCACGGTGTATTCGCCCGCGTTCACCTTGCCGTTGCCTTCGTACGTTACGGTAACGCCTGCGGGAAGGTCGCCCGAAATTGCAAGGCTTTGCTCCTCGCCATTATAGGGAACGCTGTCGTCCGCAAAGGTGATGCCCGACATATCGTAATCGGCTTTCGTTATCGTTAGCTTAGCCGTCATATCGTCAATTTCGTTGTAGTTGGCATCACTGACCGCGAACTTTGCCTTCACGGTATATTCGCCGACGTTCGTGTTGCCGTTCCCGTCGTACGTCACGGTAACGCCTGCGGGAAGGTCGCCCGAAATTGCAAGGCTTTGCTCCTCGCCGTTATAGGGAACGCTGTCGTCCGCGAACGAGATATTCGACATATCGTAAGTGGCTTTTGCAACAGTTATATTAAGCTCTGCGGATAAAAACTGTTTTTCTGCGTTCAGCGCATAGGCGGATACCGTATATTCGCCCGCATTCGTCGGCAGACCTGAGATAAGTTCGCCGCCTGCCGTCTTGTACGCATAGGTAAATTCAACGCCGTCCGCGCCCGTGACCGTGAAATCGGTATCCGCCGCCACGGGAGAGCCGTCGTATACAATGTTGTTGTTTGCGCTCGCCGTGATCTGAGCCATACCGCTTGCATATACCGCATACGGGAAACCCGCTATATAGTCGGAGTCGAGAGCCGTGCCGAACGCAGAGATATCGTGCGCGGCGCAATTTTCGGCAAGATATGCAGTATCAAATTCTTCCGCAAAATAGCCGCCGGAAATCGAAACCGTACCGTTGTTTTCAATTTCTTCACCCAAATAGCCGCCGTTCATCGTAAACGTACCGTTCGAGTCGTTAACGTGCAGACCGCTGCCGATAAACGTCCTGTCACCTAATATCGTGCCGCCGTTCATCGTGAACGTGCCGCCATAAATATACATGCCGCCGCCGACTAACGCAGAATTGCCCGATATCGTGCCGCCGTTCATTGTAGACTTACCGCCGCTCATATACACACCGCCACCGCCGGCATACGCAAAATTGCCCGATATCGTACCGTCTTCCAGCGTAAGCGTAGTTAATGAGCTCGTATACACGCCGCCGCCGTTTGTAGCCGTGTTGCCCGACACCGTGCCGCTTTCCAGCGTAAACATACCTCTGTCTATATACACGCCGCCACCGTCAGTTGCCGAGTTGTCCGTTATCGTGCCGACTTCCAGCGTGAACATGCCGTAGGGAACATACACGCCGCCGCCGTTACTTGACGCCGTGTTGCCCGTTATCGTGCCGCCATTCATCTCGAAAGTGATGGCACCATAAAAATATATGCCGCCGCCATTTGTAGCCGTGTTACCCGATATCGTACCGCCGCTCATCTCAAAAGTGTTTCCACCATCAAAATACACTCCGCCGCCGTTTGTAGCCGTATTACCCGATATAATGCCGTTTTCCAGCGTAAACTTACTATTTGATCCTGTAACATATACGCCGCCGCCGGTTCGATTCGCCGTGTTATCCGATATCGTGCCGCCGGTCATAGTAAACGTGCCGTCCATATACACGCCGCCGCCGTCGTAGTTTGTAGCCGTATTACCCGATATCGTGCCGTCGCTCATATTAAACGTGCCGTCTTGATCCACATACACGCCGCCGCCGTCATTTGTAGCCGTATTGTCCGATATCGTGCCGCCGTTCATCGTGAACGTACCATCTATCATATCCACGCCGCCGCCGGTTCGCGCCGTATTACCCGATATAGTACCGCCGGTCATAGTAAACGTGCCGTTGTTGACCAACACGCCGCCGCCGGTTCGCGCCGTATTACCCGATATAGTACCGCCGGTCATAGTAAACGTGCCGTTGTTGACCAACACGCCGCCGCAGTCTGTAGCCGTATTACCCGATATCGTGCCGCCGTTCATAGTAAACGTACTGTTGCCGCTAATATACACGCCGCCGCCGCACCGCGTTGTGCTTCCGCTGAGGAGACTGCCTATGCCGCCCGTGATAACGCCCGTTCCGGCGAGTGCGGAAGCGTCAGCGGAACAGTCTTCCAGCGTGAAAGACGCGCCCGCGCCTACGATTATCACGCTGCTCGTGCCCGTGCCTGTGAGCTTGTAGCCGTTCAGACACAGCGTGACGACCGCGTTGTCCGCAACCGTTATATCGGTAGTCAGCGTAACGTCACCGGCAAGATAATAATTGCCGCTTTGAAGCGTGCCGCCATCTGCCGTCAGCACCGTCCAGTCCGCGCCGTGTTCGGTGTGGTCCGCACCGTTTTCCGCCGCATATGCTGCCCGGGTATACGCGGGCAGGAAAAAAACGAGCGCCAAAACCGTGCAGAGCGCGGACAGCGCCGCGAGCAGGCACAGGGCAAATTTGTGAACGGTTGTTCGGTTTGTCATACTATATCCCCCTATAAAAATATTTGCAGATCTTCTGCACTACGGTTTTATCAGACGACTTTATCCTCCGTTTACAACTTATTTCGCCGCAAACTTTTCCGCGATCATCGGCAGCATCTCCTCGATGAGCGCGAGCTGCGGCTTCAGGTATTCCTCGTCCTCAAACAGGGCATAGTGCACGCAGGCGCGCACGAAAATATAGATGAGCGGACGAATGACCTGCCAGGGAATGCCGAGTTTCGGTTCCAGCGATTTCGCGTATTCGGTATAGCGCCTGGTAACGCCGCCGAAGAATTCCGTGCCGTATTTGCGGTACCTGGGCGAGGTATATACCTGATACATAAAGCGGTAATTTGCGCCGTGTTTTTCCGCCGTCCAATACGGGATTTCTTTCAAAAACCGCCTGATATCGGCGGCGCTTTCGGGCGCATTTGCCATAAAGTCGTCCTCCACTTTCGCCATGCAGTGCGCCGTGGATTTAATAACGATCTCGTCTTTGGTGGCAAAATAATGGAAGATGTTGCCCGAACTCATCCCGCACGCCTCGGCGAGCATTTTGGTAGAGGTGCCCTCCAGCCCGTTCTGGCAAAAACAGTCGAAGCACAATTCCAGCAATCTTTCCCTTTCTCGTAAATTTTTCGTTCTCATATCTCTTTATTTATAAAGTAAGCGGTCAATTTATATTTTTATTATACCAGCCGGGCGCCCGTTTGTCAATAAGCTTTTTTAAATTTGTCTTTCAGATGCTGTCGCGGCGGAAAAAGTCTGCCCGAATCGTCTTCTACAGACAGACAGACAGACAGACAGACAGACAGACAGACAGACAGACAGACAGACA